>ERZ860023.308-NODE-308-length-31473-cov-1.922178_pt1 | contig 31473 bp, 26 predicted proteins | sample MGYA00509983_ERZ860023 | MGnify/ENA primary metagenome ERZ860023 (study PRJEB30046, sample SAMN00715180) | human gut metagenome | study: EMG produced TPA metagenomics assembly of the A metagenome-wide association study of gut microbiota in type 2...
GAGCCGGCGCATTTCTTTGTTTCGTTTCTTTGTGCGAGCAAAGAAATGAAAAATAACTTTTACTATGCTTTTCGTAAAAGCAATTACTTAGCTTTTTAAAAAGCTAAATAAAGGAACGCCCTCTATCGCAGGGCGTTCCCTCTTTTCAAACAGTCCGTAAGGACTATTTGAAAATTCACCCTTTGCGGAGCTCCTCTAAGGCAAGGCTTTCCGCCCTCTGCGGAGGGCGTCCAAGGCTCCGTCTTTGGAATCCGCAAGCTTTGAAAAGCTTGACCAAACTTTTATTTTGCTTTTTAAAAAAGCTAAAATGCTTACCCGTATTGACTTTTTTTACAGTTTAGAGTAAAATAAAATAGAATGATTTTAAACTGTGAAAGGATGCGCTTAAATGTTATCTAATAAAGAGAAATCAATGGACAAAATCGTCGACCTATGCAAATCCAAGGGATTTGTTTACCCGGGTTCTGAAATTTACGGCGGTCTTGCTAATACCTGGGATTACGGTCCGCTTGGCGTTGAGCTGAAAAATAATATAAAAAAGGCTTGGCTTAAAAAATTCGTTCAGGAAAATAAATATAACGTGGGCCTCGACAGCGCTATTCTGATGAATCCTCAGACATGGGTTGCGTCGGGTCATATAGGCGGCTTTTCAGATCCTTTGATGGACTGCAAGGAATGCAAAACCCGCCACAGAGCTGACAATCTTATTGAGGATTTCGACGGTACAAACGTCGTCGGCTGGTCAAACGAACAGATGACCGACTATATCAGAGATCACGAAATCTGCTGTCCTAACTGCGGAAAATCCAATTTTACCGATATAAGACAGTTTAATCTTATGTTCAAGACGTTTCAGGGAGTTACAGAGGATACAAAATCCGAGCTTTATCTCCGTCCTGAAACCGCTCAGGGCATATTCGTAAACTTTTCAAATATCCAACGTACTACCAGAAAAAAAATACCCTTCGGAGTTGCTCAGGTAGGCAAATCCTTCCGTAATGAGATTACTCCGGGAAACTTTATTTTCCGCGTCCGTGAATTTGAACAGATGGAGCTTGAATTTTTCTGTAAGCCCGGTACAGACCTTGAATGGTTTGAATATTGGAGAAGCTTCTGCCGAAACTTCCTAATCAGCCTTGGACTGAAAGAAGAAAACCTCCGCCTTAGAGATCATTCTCCCGAGGAGCTTTGTTTCTATTCAAAGGCAACGACTGACTTCGAATATCTTTTCCCGTTCGGCTGGGGAGAGCTTTGGGGCGTTGCCGACAGAACGGACTACGACCTTACCCAGCATATCAAAACAAGCGGAAAATCGCTTGAATACTTTGATCCTGAAACTAATGAAAAATACATACCTTACGTTATCGAGCCTTCCCTCGGTGTTGAAAGATTGTTCCTTTCTATTGTTACAGAAGCCTACGACGAGGAGGAGCTTATCTCAACGGACAAAAACGGCAACGAAAAGAAGGAAGTCAGAACAGTTATGCGTCTTCACCCGGCTCTTGCGCCTTACAAGGCAGCAGTCCTTCCGTTGGTTAAAAAGCTCACTCCAAAGGCTGAAGAGGTATTTGAAATGCTTTCAAAGAAGTTTATGGTTACCTTCGATGAAACGGGTACAATAGGAAAGAGATACCGCCGTCAGGACGAAATAGGAACGCCCTTCTGCATTACCTACGACTTCGACACACTTGAAAACGACGGCTGTGTAACAGTACGCGACAGAGATACAATGGAACAGGAAAGAATCAGGATAGAAGAGCTTGAAAACTATTTAAACAAAAAAACAGAATTCTGATGTTAATTAAAAAGGACGGTTAAGCCGTCCTTTTTTACTTCCATAAAACAAAAAAACGGCGGTTAAAGACGGATGGTCATATAGAAGTAAATCCCAAAAAGAAAAATCTTTTTGGGATTTTTTATGTAACACTGTTTGATAAACTGAAATTTGATTTATAATTTTTCAATTGGAAAACACATATAATTCTGACCTGTTTTTATATCTGTGAAATCGTGTACTGCACCAACAAGTTTATATCCGTGTTCTTCTAAATATTTTAAACCATTAGGAAATGTATCCAAATCATCGCAACGAATTTTTATATATTTAAACCCAGGTACTGTCCATTTAACCCATCCTTCAGGAGCCAGAGCCTCATCCAAACATTCAGCACCTGCAAGGTATTTACCACGAGTGAAGTTGTTTTCCCACGGCATAAAACTCATAGAAAAATCGCTCATAGCACCCCAACAAGCCAAAGGTTTTTCTTCATCATCTCTTTTTACCAAATTGGAGATTTCATTGAAATGTGTATTTGCTTCATTCCACAATTTCTGAATGAAACCTGTTCCCATATCAGTAGAGCCTTCTTTTCCTATTACGCAAAAGCTGTCTTTATTAATTATTTCAATATGCATAGTATTACTCTCCAAGTTCTGATTTATCGCTTAGCTTATTATAGCGGAAATCTGCTGAAAAATCAATAGCGTAACAAACGCAAAGGCACTTCTGACATGAATATCAAAAGTGCCTTTATTATACTTCTTTATCGACCGCCCGCTAAACCGCCGTTTTATTTATCTTTGCTCACAAATAAGCTTAATAGCCGTTCTTTCCTCGCCGTCTATCTGAATATTAGCAAACGCAGGAATACAGATTAAGTCTACTCCGATAGGAGCTAAGTAACCCCTTGCAATAGCTATAGACTTAATTGCCTGATTTGCAGCGCCCGCGCCCACTGCCTGAACCTCAACTGCTCTTTGTTCACGAATTACTCCTGCGATCGCTCCTGCAACTGAATTGGGAGAGGAGTGTGATGAAACCTTTAAAATTTCCATTGTTTTGACCTCCATGAAAATAGCTGATCTGTTTAATACTGATAATAATAACCATATATTAAGCTGTTTTTAATACACATTCATTATACAACATTCGGATTTGTTTTTCAATAGCCAGCTTTAAAAATTGTGAATTATCTCTCAATTATTCTTGTAATTTTAGTACATTTGCCCACTTTTTCATCAAACGTTACTACAACTCCGTTAATAAAACAAGGAGTTTCAGCCTCTTTGAACCTGACAGGAAACTTAAACCGCAGCTTATCCACAGCCGGTTTTACATCTACGCCAAGCACCGATATTTCAGGGCCTGTCATGCCGGCGTCGGTTATATAGCCCGTATGTCCGTCAATTATAGCTTCATCAGACGTCTGGACATGAGTATGCGTCCCCATAACGGCGGTCGCCTTTCCGGAAAGAAAATAGCCCATCGCTTTTTTTTCAGCAGTTGCTTCGGCATGAAAATCCACAAAAATATTGGGCGTTCCTATATCCTTTAAAATATTTTCTGCCACAGTAAAAGGATTATCAAGCGGCTCCATATAAACGGTACCCATAAGATTTACCACAGCCGCCTTATAAGAGCCCATATCTATAATGCACAGTCCTCTTCCTGCACAGCCCTCCGGATAATTGGCAGGTCTTATTATATACTCCTCATCGTATATAGCCAAGGAATCACGTCGTTTATAACAGTGATTGCCGGTTGTTATAACGTCGGCTCCGCAGTTGTTTTTTATAAGTCCCGCTGAATAAGCGGTTATTCCGTTCCCCTGCGCAGAGTTTTCTCCGTTAATTACGGTTATATCCACTGAGTATTTTTTTTTCATACTGTATATTCGTGACGCCAGAAAATCGCAGCCGCTTTTTCCGACAACATCGCCTATAAATAATAAATTTTTCATAATAGCCTTTCAATATTAAATAACAGCTCCCGCGTGACGAGTTACATGACAGCCTATATTTACCGCTACAGGAAGCCCTGCAATATGAGTCGGCGCTTCCTCAATATTAACGCAAAGAGCAGTGATTAATCCTCCGAAGCCTTGAGGACCTATACCCAAACGGTTTATATTTTCAAGCATAGCCTTTTCCAAATCCGCGTAAAGCTTTTTTGAATTTCTGACAGAAACGTCCCGGCATAAGGCCTTTTTAGCGAGATAAGCGCAGTATTCAAAATTTCCGCCGATACCTACGCCTACAACCATAGGGGGACATGGATTGCTTCCGGCTCCGGACACGGTTTCGGTAACAAAATTCACTATATCATCCGTCGAGGCAGACGGCGTAAACATCTTAAGCGCCGACATATTTTCGCTTCCGAAGCCCTTTGGACACACATCTATTTTAACCCTGTCTCCCGAAACTATTCTCGTATGTATAACTGCCGGCGTATTATCTCCCGTATTTACCCTCTCCAGCGGATCGCCTACGACAGAGCAGCGCAGAAACCCCTCTGTATAGCCTCTGGAAACTCCCGCGTTTACCGCCTGCTCGAATTCCCCGCCTGTAAAATGCACGTCCTGCCCGATTTCTGCAAATATAACCGCCATTCCGGTATCCTGACATATCGGTATATTTTCCTCGTCAGCCGCCCTGAGATTGGCTTTCAGATCGTCAAAAACATTAATTCCGGCCGGAGATATTTCTTCCTCAGCAGCCTCTTTAATTCTTTTTTCCAGACTTGACGGAAGATGTATATTTGCCTTGATACACAGATCCCTTACGGTATTTTCTATAGCCTTGATATTTATTTCCCGCATGCTTTTAAGTCATTCCCTTCGGTAAAAATAATTAAAGCGCCGGTTCTGCGGCGCAGCCCTTTATTATATCAGATATTTCAGGGACGCCCCGTCTGTGAAGCGTCCCTTTATAAATCAGTGAATAGCGTTAATAAGATCGCCTATTAGCGGCAGCTTCTTAGCCTTGCCCTGTGCGGCGTTTACAATACCGATTATCATTAACGCCAGGACGGCTATGCTGAGAACCATCCAGACAAGCCACGAAATAACATCGCCTATAAATGGTATCCAGCCTATTACAAAGCCTATAAACTTATTTACGATTGCCGCAGCAGCAGCAAATATAGTAAGAATCAGTCCCTGATTCGCATTAAATTTGGCATACGGCGAATGGCCGGCCGCAAGCCACGTAATCAGAAACAGCACCGGTATGTAAGCTACGATAGAAAGCGCCTTATTCTGATTTATGTCATTTGTGTCATACATTCCGGTCAGATCGTCCGAATCAAAATTATTTGACATTATATATCAACCTCTTTCATAGTGATGTTTTTATCATATCATATCGCGGCGTATTTTTCTATAAGAAATAAGCAATTCTACATAACAGACAATTTTCACCGTAGAATTTTGTGTATTATTTATGTTTTCTATCAAGCTCGCTGATCGCAGTGATAAATCCCTCCACGCTTGTAAAGGCCTTATAGACTGAAGCGAACCGAATATAAGCTACGTCGTCGACATCCTTCAAAAGCTCCAGAGTCATGTTTCCAATCTCCTCGGAGGTAGTCTGGCTTATCATAGCGTTAGCAAAATGATTCTCAACGTCCTCAGCTATCTTATTTACCCTTTCAATATTAACCGGTCGCTTTTTTATAGCGTTGAAAATTCCTCTCATAAGCTTATTGCGATCAAAGGGTTCAAACGTTCCGTCTTTTTTTATCACCATAAGCATAGGACGCTCTATTATTTCAAAGGTAGTAAAACGTCTCCCGCATTTTCCGCACTCGCGCCGCCTGCGTTTTTTACGCTCCATCGAGCGTGAATCTATGATCTTTGTATCCTCGTTTCCGCAGTAAGGACATTGCATAGCTTGTTTCCTTCCTTTATTCAGAGTTTTCCTATCATACTCACCAGAGTATTATAATTGTTAACCAGATCTGAAATACCCTCAAAATTACTCCTATAAAGCTCAAGCATAACCGAACAGTCGGGAGAATTTTCATTTAGCATAGATAAAAACTTTCTTATATTAAATCTCCCCCTGCCAATTTGCAGGCAATCTCCCAGTTCGCCGTGATCGCTGATATGAACATGAACGATATGACTTCTCAGTGTACGAAGAATATCGAAGTTACTTTCGCCGGCTCTTACAGACTGCTTTGTATCCAGTACAAATTTTGCGTCGCCGCCTAAGTTTCTTACCATATCCTTCATAAACGACAGAGAACCGCTGACGCATCGCGCAACATTTTCCTGCGCGACTGTTATGCCGAATTTCCTGCCTGTTTCAGCTAAACGACTAAAGCTTTCATAGTAAAGCTCCTTGGATATATCCGGTATTTTCTTATTTCCGTGAAAAATAAAAATTTCAGCCCCGAGTATATTCATCGCTTCAAAATACTTTTTGTAAAATTCCAGCATATCGTCTACCCGTCGTTTATAACCTGAAAAAAACATCATTGGCTCCATAGCGCAGGTAAACGGATGTAGCGAACGGCAGGTTACTTCAAACTGCTTCAGCGTAGACGCAAGACCGTTTATATAATTCCTTTCAAGCTCACTGCCGGTATTCACGAAAATTTCGGTATGAGCAATGCCGTTAAGCGCCAGGTCATAAACCGATTCCTCGAGCAGCTTAGGATAAAGGCACGCAGTTGAAACTCCCGCCCTCATTGCTCTGATCACCTCAATTCATACTATATATTATAACAAAAAAAGGACATAATTTCAATCCCCGCAGTAAATTTTTTAGACCGAAAATATATTTAAAGATAAAAATACTGTTCATATAATAAAATGAACAGTATTTATAGCTAATAATTCAAATTTTGTAAAATTCGTCGCGTTTTTTCTTATTTCTGATCAGAATAACGGAAATAACCGAAATTGCCGCCACAGCGATTACGCCGACAACGATCAAGGTTATAATGTAAGGCAGATCCTTGTTTCCGTCCAGATATTCAATGGAAATTCTGTTGCTTTTCGCATATTTCCTTGCGGCGGTTTCATAATTTGCCTTTATCTCAAAACCGTCAAGCCTGTGAAATTCACCGTCGTCATCGTCGGTAAATCCTAAAGCATATTCCCCTATAGCTTCAACTCCGTCAGGTATAGTTACGCTTTTAAGAGACGTACATTCCAAAAAAGCATAGTCCCCGATCGTGGTTACGTTCTGAGGAATTTCTATGCTTTTAAGCGACGAGCAGTCACAGAATATGCTTCCCGGCAGTTCTGTAAGCTTACTTGAAAGAGTTATACTCTTTAGGGCGGTGCAATTTGAAAAAGCGGCTTCTCCTACCGCCTCGACGCTGTCCGGCATAACTATATTTTCTAAAAATGGATTGTCAAAAAATGCGCCTGACGGTATGTATTGCACCGAATCGGGTATAGTAAAATCAGTAAGATTTTTTCCCATCGGAAATATTTCAAGAATAGTTTCGTCCTTTGAATAAAGTATGCCGTCAGTTTCCTTAAAATAAAGACTGTCGGGAGATACTTCAAAACGTTCCAAATCCTCGCAGCCCAAAAACGACAAGGAGCCTATCGAGGTCAGAGAAGCAGGAATACTCACATTCTTGATTCCTCTGCAATAATAAAACGACATTGAACCGAGAGTTTCAAGACCTTCCCACAGCTTTAACGAATCTCCCAGATTGGAATATGCAAAAGCGTAATCTTCTACCGAACGTACTGATTCAGGAATTTCAAGACCGCTGAGATTGTCGCAGTAGCTGAATGCATAAGCGCCTATCGACTCTACCGTATCCGGTATTTCCAAATCCTTTAAGCTGGAACAAGCGGCAAAGCACTGAGCCGGTATCTCCGTAATACCGGAGGGAAGCTTGACAGACTCAAGCAATTCGCAGGACGCAAAGGCGGAAGTACCTATATAAGAAACCTCATCTGAAATTTCCACCGACCTAAGCTTGTCCCTTTCAGCAAAAGCGCCGTCGTATATACCCAATATTCTATATCCGTCTATTTCTCCGCCTATGCTTACAGACGTTGCGTTTATGCTGCACGCGGTTATATATACTCCGCCCTCAGCCTTATTATAGGTAAGTATTTCATCGGTAAACGTTTCTCCCTCAACAAGCTCAGGAGCGGCAGAAGAAACTGCAGACGATTCATCGCTTGCATCCTCGGCATAAGCTGCGGGTAAAAGGGTTAACGCTGCCGCGGCAACCGAGAGCAGAGCAAAAAGACTTTTTTTCGGGGCAATTTTCATTATTCATCCTCCGTATAGTTATTTTCTTCGGATTCCTCTTCCCCGTCCTCTTTATCTTTTAACGATTTTCTTTTCTTTATAATTATAACTGCTACAATTACAGCAGCAACCGCCAAAACGCCGCCTATGCAAATCAGAACTATAGCTCTTTTTGAAAAAGTCTGATTTTCAGCTTTTTCATCAGAACCGGCAGCTTCATCTTCGTCAAGCGCTAAAAACGTAACCTCGTTTTCCTGACAGTAGGTCTGAGCGTAGCTTCCCTCGTAGCCCATTACCACAAAATCCTCGTCAAGTATTATCTCGTCGTTTTCATTTGTATAAAATCCGAACGCACTGTATCCGATTGCCGTTATGGTCGGGGGGATTTTAATCGAAGTCATTCCGGTAGACGCGAAAGCAGCCTGTCCTATTTCAGTCAGCGTTATCGGAAAATCAATCAGTTCAAGGGATTCGCATTTATAAAACGCGGCGTCGCCTATTTTCTGAAGATTCGCAGGAAGCGTAACGTCTTTAAGAGAAGTACAGCCGGAAAAAACAAACTTACCCAGAGCTGAAACCGAATCGGGGAACGTTATGGATTCCAGAGACGTGCACTCGGAAAAAACAAAATTGCCGATATACTCCAGACTATCCGGAAAATTTATTTCCTTAAGCTCAGAGCACATTGCAAACGCGCTGGAGTTTATCGCTACTATGCCATCTGCAAGCGTATACTTCTCCGGATTTTTTCCCGTAGGATAAGCCATTATCGCAAGACCGTCTTTCCCCACAAGAGCGCCGTCGCTGTCGGAGGTATAAATAGGGTTATTTTCATTTACCTTGAATTCCATAAGAGAAGTGCAGCCGTAGAAGGGATAATAACCGAAATCCGCAAGATTTTCAGATATAGTTATCTCAGTTATTTTGTCATTCAGATAAAAGGTCTTATTACCCAGCCCCTTTACCTTATAGCCGTCTATTTCCTCAGGAATCTCCACCTTTTCGGCGTCCCCTGTATATTCCTCCAGAAAAGCAACGTCGCTTCCGTCGTCATAAACCTTAACGGAATATTTATAATCGCCGCTGGTGATATAATCACTATCCTCCGAAGCTTCGTCCTCCGTATCAATCACATCCGCGTCGCCGTCAATATCCTCTTCAGCAGCGGAGGAAAATGTATAACAGCTTAATGCTGCCGCACCGGAAATAATTACCGCCGCTATTCTTTTTATTAATTTCATATAAGCTCTCCATCATTTTTTCCGCTGCGGAAAAATCTTTTCCCGCAGCAGCATTACTTCATTATTCAACCGTTACGGATTTCGCGAGATTTCTCGGCTTATCAACATCATTGCCCTTCAGTACAGAGGTATAATAAGCGATAAGCTGTAACGGCACCACAGCCGCCATCGGCATAAGTATATCGTCTATATCCGGCAGACCGAACTTATAATCCGCCGCGTCAGCGTCCGGTTCATAACCGCTGCGGCATATCATTATTACCTTTGCGCCTCTTGCCTTGACTTCTTTTATATTGCTTACAGTTTTTTCCAAAAGCGCTTTTTGAGTCGCTACAGCAATAACCGGCATTCCGTCGGATATCAAAGATATGGTTCCGTGCTTTAGCTCTCCTGCCGCATATGATTCTGAATGAATATAGGAGATTTCCTTTAGTTTAAGCGAGCCCTCCATGCTAAGCGCATAATCCAGGCCTCTGCCTATATAAAGAAGACTGTCGGCAGTTATAAGCGAGGAAGCTATATACTGCGTATCCTCCTTATTCTCAAGAATTTCAGCTATATATTCAGGCATTTCCTGAAGAAGGCGGGTAAGCCGGCGGCACTCCTTCTCGTCTATCGCGCCGACAGCAAGCGCAAGCTCAAACGCTATAAGGTACATGACTGCAATCTGCACCATATAAGCCTTTGTGGAGGCTACGGCAATTTCCGGACCCGCATGGGTATATATGAGCATATCCGCTTCCCTTGCTATAGAGCTTCCCTTTGCATTTACAATCGCAAGGGTTTCAGCCCCCAGCTTTTTAGACAGTCTCATCGCCGCAAGACTATCCGCCGTTTCTCCGGACTGGGAAATAATAATCACAAGATCCTTATTAGTAATCAAAGGATCGCGGTATCTGAATTCTGACGCAATATCGACAACAACGGGAACTCTTGCAAGCTTTTCGATAACATATTTTCCAACCATCCCCGCATGCATAGCCGTACCGCAGGCAACAATGTAAATCTGATTAAAGTTTTTAAGCTTTTGCGGAGTTATTCCGCATTCCTCAAGATTAGGCAGTCCGTCGGTTATTCTGGGAGTAATCGTAGTCTTGACAGCAGAGGGCTGCTCGTGAATTTCCTTGAGCATAAAATGCTCATAGCCGCCCTTTTCAGCCGCGTCCATATCCCAGTCGGCAGTTTTAAGCTCCTTCGCTATTTTCTGCTTGTGCTTGTCATATACGCTGACGCCGCTGTTATCAAGTACCGCTATCTCGTCGTGCTCAAGCAGATAATAATCCTTCGTATATTTAAGAATTGCGGGAACGTCCGACGCAATAAAGCTTTCGCCCTCGCCCACTCCGACTATCAGAGGGCTTTCACGTCTTACCGCATAGACCGTATCCTTAAAATCAGAAAATACAATTCCCAGTGCAAACGAACCTTCAAGCTCATTCATGGTTTTTATAATCGTATCAAGGGGATTTCCCTCATAGTAATAATCAAGAAGCTGAGCCACTACCTCGGTGTCCGTTTCACTCTGAAACTCGCGTCCCGAAGCAATCAGAAAATCCTTCAGGGCTTTATAATTTTCTATTATTCCATTATGTACTATTGTAACTCTTTTTCCGCTGTGGGGATGAGAATTAACGTCCGAAGGCTCTCCGTGGGTAGCCCATCTTGTATGACCGATGCCCGCATGACCGCCCGGCTTTTCGGTATTATTCATCTTATCAACAAGATCCTTTAGTCTGCCCTTGGATTTTGCAACCTTTATTTCTCCGCCGTCAAAAACGGCGATTCCAGCCGAATCATAGCCTCTGTATTCAAGCTTGGAAAGCGCGTCGATCAAAACGTCGGTGCATTCCCTGGGTCCTACATATCCAACTATTCCGCACATATATATTGTTTGATCTGCCGTTAAAGCAAATCTACTCCTTTCGCCTGTTTATAAGTTTTCCGGCTTAATGTTCATTTAAAAAACGAACTTGTTTACAGTTTATTATATCACAGCGTCAAGAAAATTGCAATATATTTTGCTTTTCATATATGGTAAATGTGTGAAAAACTGCTAAAAAACAGCCGATAACCCCTGCTTCGTTTATATTTTTAATTACGTTTTCTAATATTCTAAGCTTTACCGTTATTAAAAAGTGTTGTAATAAACAAACAAATTTACCTCCATCTATTTCATTTTAAGGAAAAATCTGATATAATAATTGTATATGCTTAAACTCATCATAATAAAGCGGAGATTATAACATGAATAAATATAAAAGTCTTGCGTTTAATACTGTTATTTTTGCTATAGGCACTTTCGGCTCAAAAATCCTTACGCTTTTTCTTACCCGCCTTTACACTACCTATATGGGCGCGGATATACTTGGAAGCAAGGAACTGATCGAAGCCGCCGCAAATTTTCTGATACCTGTTTTTTCCTTTTCAATGTCCGAGGCTATAATAAGATTCGGACTTGACCGTGAATTCAACAAGCGTCAGATATTTTCAACAGCATGCATGGTTCAGATCGGAGGACTTATCATAATGCTGCTGTTTTCGCCGATTATTTCGCTTATACCTTTTATCAAAGGCTATACGCCTTGGCTGATGATTTATGTCTGCACCTCGGTTTTCAGACTTACATGCTCGAATTTTATACGTTCGAGGGGCTTCGTAAAGCTGTTCGCCTTTGACGGCATACTCGCTACGCTGACGCTTTTTATATTTAATATTATATTTATTTCCCATTTCCAGATGGGCATAAAGGGCTTTATGATAGCTATGATACTCTCAGATCTTTGTTCAGGAATTTTCCTTTGGAATATTGCCGGTCTGGGCAAGTTTTTCAGGCCCTATTGGGCGGATAGAGACACAATGCGTATGATGGTAAGATTTTCACTTCCGCTGATACCGACCGCTATAATGTGGATCATAACAGGCTTTTCAGACCGTCTGCTGATTAAATATATAGACGGACCCGCCGGAAAAACCGGAGATACCGCAGTGGGACTTTATACCGCCGCCTCTAAGGTGCCGAACCTTATTTCCATGGTGTCAACCGTATTTTTCCAGGCGTGGAATATGTCGGCTATAACGGAACACGGAAACAAGGGTGAGGGAAGGTTTTTCGGCACCGTATTTTCAGCCTACCAGTCTATAATGTATATAGCCTCCGCTTTTCTTATTACCCTTGTACAGCCTGTTTCAAAACTACTGCTGAACTACAACAACCATCCTGAATATGCAAAAGCCTATTTATACACTCCCGTTCTGATTCTGGCTGTTCTTATGATGTGCTTTAACCTGTTTTTCAGCAGTATTTACACCGCCTCGCAGCATACGAAAAATTCCTTCTGGACCAGCATGGTTTCCATGGTACTAAACGTAGTTCTGAACATTATATTAATAAAAAAATTCGGCGTCCACGGGGCGGTTGCGGCAAGCTTTATAAGCTATGTAGCATGCTATATTATACGCGTTATAGACGCAAGAAGATACATTTATTTTAAGGTGGACCATACCAAAACAGTTATGAACCTTTCAATTCTGCTGGGAATGGCTATTATAGCCGTACATCAGCCGGGATTCTATATTCCCCTGCAAATCGGTATAACAATATTTATAACCGCCGTAAATTTCCCGGAGCTTATGGCTACCGTCAGAAAAATATTAAAAAGGTAAAATGAAATGCACCCCAAAAGCGTCTGACTTTTGGGGTGCATGTTTTTACTGCAACAACGAACGATTTTACTTGAAATTAAAAAGAATGAGTCCGATACAATATCAAACTCATTCTCAATATTTTATTTTGTCTAAATTTATAATTTGACTTTTAGAAACCTTTATTTCCAAAAAGCAAACGCCTGCTCAATAGAATACTGTATTTCCGGAAAGCTGTTGAAGGAATTGTTGAACATCTGGTCGGCTATCTGAAATCCTGAAACCGCGATAGCCCATACCATTGAAAACATGAAAAATTTCTTCATAAGCTTTTTTACAGTCTGATTTTTCATATTAAGATAAATACAGAAAAAAACCGCAAACGCGCCCATCGCCATTTCCCATGAAAAATCAACCGTGTATCTTATAGAATAGCCGCTCTCCCATACCGCCGCCATAATGATAACCGGCATTATAACGCACGGCAGACCTATATACAGTATTGATAATATTCTGCTTTTTTTGTCCGGCAGCATTTTTAATGCCTTTCCTGACAGGAAATAAGCAAAGGCAGGGAGAACAAGGAAAAATATTCCCGATGTATTTTTAGTTATCAGATCGGCGTACAAAAAGCCTTCAACGTCAAGACTCTGATATTCCGTATATACAAAAGGGTACCTCATAACAAAGGACGGAATACCGAAAAGATAATTGAAAACCGGTACCAGCGAAAGCTTTGAATGATACTGCGCATTAGTAAAATCATTTATAGTCAGGGAATACTGTATACCGAAGTCAAACGGCGAACCAAACCTTACATAATTATACCACATCTGAATCAAGGCAATTAGAAGCATCGGAACAGCGGCGCACAGAATGTAAACGATATATCTGCTCCTTCTTATATTCGAACCGGAAACTCCCGTAACGCTTGCCGACCGTGGAATCGCATAAATCATAAATATGGCAGCGCAGATACAATATACCGCAAGAGTCGGTCTGCATAAAACTGAAACTGCTAAAATCAGCGATGATAGAGCCGTTTTAACCAATGATATTTTCCCGGGTCCGATTATATTGCCGTCAAACAGAAGCCACGCTCCCCAGGTCAGGAACGCAAAGCCCGCCGATTCTGCAATTTCGTAAATATCCGGTCTGCCGATACAGAACCATATACCGCTTACAAGCTGAATTATAATGAGACCGGCTAAAGCCATACCTGTGGAAAGGCCGCCGAACCATTTTCTTATAAAGGTCATGTATGCAAGGGACAAACCAACCATTCCTATAACCGCAAAGAGCAATACCGCAATCGTAGACGGAAAATAATACCCCGTCAGAGAATGATACGGCCAGAAAAGCAATAATACCGGAGCTATGCCGTAATATGAAAAATACGCGCCGTCATAGAGTAAATGATCCCATTCAAAATCGCACCCCACTACGTCTCTTTCCGTACGATCATACGGATTATCCATCCCCAGCAGCTCGGCAGACGGCTCCGCAAGAAGATTTACCTGACCATTTGAAAAGGCGTCGACAAGCTCCTGAGTTATCTGATTCCCCTTTGTCTGCTTCATTTCTTCAGCAAGGGGAGTCTCAAGCCTGTATGCAACGGTTCCAACCGCCATAGCGCAGAACGCCGCTGTTATTATAGCTGCCCCCCAATTGCAAAAGCGTTTTCCTTTTTCATATTTTCGCTTCATAACGGCCGCGGCATAAAAGACATACGCCAAAATCGGAATAAGCACGGTCGCTGTCAGCCTCAGAACCGAAACTGTAAACGGAATAGGCTTGTTGAAAGTAATTCCTTTCAAATTAACGCTGTCTCGGGATTCTCAAGTATGAATCTGAGATGGATTTCGTTCACATCTCCGGAAAAAAGCGTCTGAACAGTCTGTGAATTTATGCGTCCGTTTACCATATACCTGCTTATGTAATCAGTACGGAGCAAGGCCTTCTGCGCCTCATCTCCGGCGTCTATTTTAAACAGTACCCTTTGAGTGTCTTTTCCAAAATCCAGATCAGCATAAACGGAGCCTATTTTTCCGTTGAAATTTACAATTGAAACTTTAAATTCACCGACTCCGTTAGCCGCTATAAGATTATTCTGTTCGTCATAAAAGCTGTTTTCGCTGCCGTAATATGCCTTTGAAATTTCAACGCTCTGTTCTTTAAAGTCAGAATTCCATAGGTAAAACGACGGATAATTAAAAACGGTAAGCTCCAGCAAGAGGATATAAATATAACCTTGGCTGAAAACCGCAGGGTTTTAAACCCCAGCTTCATATAGAGCAGATAAATTACAGTCTCGACAGCGGACACAATACCTATAAATAAAAAGATGTGAACAAACATATCTGATTTCAATATACGTGCAATGTCTGCAATTCCCAATACCGCATTAACCGCCGAGGCCGTAAACGCCGCCGTTTTTAAACGCTTTTTCAATTTACCGGCGTTCTCCGCCAAGCTTATATCCCTGTTTTTCATGTCGCTTATATAAACGGCCGACATAAAAATAAATACCGCAACGGCAACAATATAAACTGCAATGTACATTCTTATCCCCCGCTTTAACTTAAATAAACATTTTAAGTATAGCATATTCCTACTTTTTTGTCAAATATATTCAACAACGTGAAAGAAAACAATGAAATATACCAAAAAAGCTTCCCCTTGTTAAAAAAGGGGAAGCTTAAATGCTTTTTACTTAATTATTTTTTTCTTCTTAGAGCAACTGCAGTTATACCAATACCAGTTGTTATAACAAGACCTGCAACTGCTACTGCAACGCCTGCGTCGCCTGTAGATGCAGAAGTTGTCTGAGTTGAGTTGCCCAGACAGCGCCGCCTGACGTACCGCCAGAAGTATTATTATTCTGAGCCTGCGTAGTCTGGTTATTTCCGTTATTTGCCTGCGTCGGCTGATTATTATTTTCCGACGGAGCCTGTGTAGGCGTTGTATTATTGCCGCCGGAGGAATTGTTTGTTACATTAGAAGTGCCATCATTATATAATCCGGAAACTGTAAAAACAACTTTGATCTGCTGTTTTACTTCTGTCTGTGGTGAAAGATCCTGACATAATTTAGGCTGTTCCCATGTACTGGTTAAATATATTCTTGCCTTTCCAAGATCTGCTTCATAATATTTATAATCGATTGAATCAGCGCTTGATGTATAAGGAGCCTTAACACCGTCAATATAAACCTCATCAACTGTTATTTTTAAATCAGGATATTGATCTGCGGTAAAATTCTTATAATCCTCGCTTGACGAATCAGAACCGCTGATTTGGAGAATAAGAAACTCAATTGAACCCGTACCATCGCCTGTTATATTCCACGTTGCTTCATATTGCGCATTACCGTCAATATTTGCAACAGTTGACCCGTTGGCAATTGCATCTTCTTCCTTCCACTGAGAGTAAGTTCCCATCTGACCGCTAAGCATAGCTTTTCCAACTACAGTTGCAGCGCTAACAGTAGTCGCAGCGTACGACGCTGCAGAAAGAGTTGCTACCGCACATGCAGCCGCAGCCGCAAAAATCTTTTTGAATTTCATATTTAACACCTCAAATAAATTATTTTCTCTTAACCTTTGTCAGCACAGCGGCACCTGCCGTAAGAGCAAGACCTGCAAAAGCAGCCGCAATACCGGTGCCCTTTGTCGTCGGTGATCCTGACGTACTGTTTGACACCTGATTTCCCCCGGTTGTATTGCCGCCGTTATTGCTGTTATTGTTAGCGTTTGCGGCAACGGTCGTCACCTGCGTATTGGCAGAAGTGGCAGGAGTATTTGTAGTAGGCTCAGTTTCAGCTGCGTCTGTCGGATCCGTAGGAGTAGGCTCTACTCCGCCCGTTGCCGGCTCGGTCGTTTCCTCAGTAGCTAAAGTCGGCTCTGTAGACGGCTCCGTTGTTTCTTCCGTAACATTAGACGTACCTGCAATACCTGTTCCCGAAACTGTAAACAGTACTTTTATACTTTGAGTTATAGTAGTATTGCCGGGCAAATCGGTAATTTTTTTAGATGTCCATGTATCTATCAAATACAGCCTTGTAGCGCCCTCGGGTTTCTCATAAAACGCCATATCAACCGCATTTGGGCTGGAAGTATAATCAAGCTTTTTCCCGTCTACATAAACCGAATCAATATTAATTTTCATATTCTCATACTGATGTACAGTTAAACCGGGAATCTGAATTACCAGAAACTCCATTGTACTTGTTCCGCCGTCCGTAACTATCCATTCAACCTGATATTGAGCGTCTCCGTCTACATTGGCGACGGTGGATCCGCTCGTCGCGTCTCCGGCTTCCCAGACAGACGTAGCGCCAATAGAGCCGCAGAGATAAGCGGTCGAGGGAAGTCCCTCGGCGAAGACACTGATACCCATAGCCGCAGCCGCTGTCACAACGCAGGCAGAAACGACTGACAATATTTTTTTAAAATTCATAAATAAACCGTCCCGATATTATTTTTTAGGCAGAAGAGTCCTTGCAACCTCGATTGCATCGTAAAGATCAACTACACCGTCGTTGTTTATATCTCCGACTTCCATCTGCTCCTCGTCTATATCAATCATGTTCATCATATATTTAGCTATTTCAATAGCGTCGTAAAGGTCTACTACTCCGTCTCTTGTGATATCGCCCTTTTCATACTTAGCGACGTTTGAAGTACCGTCCTTGCCTGTACCGGAAACTGTGAACACAACCTTAAGACTCTGTGTAATCGCAGTATCAGCGGCAAGATCCTCAACGCCGGTACCCGCCCACTGATCGATCAGATAAATTCTCGTAGCAGCCGTGCCCTCTACATAATTAAGATCAATAGCGGCCGCGCTTGTCTCATAGTTTTCAACAGCCTTGCCGTCAATATAAACTCCGTCTACCTTTACGGCAAGATTCTCATATTTATCGCTCGAAAGACCGGGAATCTGAACGGCAAGGAATTCAAGCGTGTCAGTACCGCCGTCCGTTACGTTCCATACGACTTCGTACTGAGCGTCTCCGTCAATATTAGCTGTTTTTGAACCTTCTGTAATTTCATCAGCGCCCCATACGCCCGTTGCGCCTATATTACCGATTATTGTTGCGGTTCCGATAGTGCCGACCGGAACGTCCGGATCAGGCTCTGTTTCTTCAGCCATTGTTGTAACCTTATCAATGTTAAATGTAATTCCGGTAGCGGCTGCTCCCATCTCGTCTATTTCAGCCGAATCCGCATACTGATAAGCGTTGATATTAGTAGAAAGAATCAAGCAACTGATCGTATCGGCAGGACTGCTTAACAAAAATTCCGCCATATATGTTCCGTCGCCCTCGATTGCAACAGACTTATTGTCAACGGTATTTCCTTCAGCGGTCGAACCCAATAGGAATCTGTTCCGACAGATCCTGAAAGAAACGCTTCGTAAGGCGTTTCAGTTCCGTCCTCGGCAATGTTTGCAGAATTTTCTCCAAGACCGGAAACTGTAAATGTTACAGAAATCTTTTCGGAAAAATCTCCTTTATTTTCGATATCCTTGATGTCGATTCCCCATTCGTTAAAAATGTTCATACGCAGCGATGAACCGTCGTTTTCAAAAGCCAAAGCTCCGTCAGACGGACCTGTATACGCAATTTCCTTTTCGACGCTTGCTGCGGATGCCGGAACAGCGGCAAGCAATGCGGAAGCCGCCATAGCTGCGGCAGAAGCGGAAGCGATTATTCTTTTTAATTTCTTCATTTTTAGCACCTCGTTATTTTATATTTTTTTATTTTGCTGTCTTACCTAAAAAGCAAATTTTCACGTCTTAATTATAACATTACCGGCACTGATATGTCTATGTTAATGCTAACCAAAGATTGAACATTTAATTTGTATGTTCTGCTCATAATGCACAATAATTGTATTATTTCTCCATTTAATTCTGAATTATTTTTATTCAATTCATTATTTTTCCAGCGGATTTCATTTCATCTAACACATCTTTCATCAGAATTTCCGGTCTCTGGCCCTTTTCAAGCCTTACGCTGATATACGGCTTTGCAAGACTGTTGAAAAGTATTCTGCCCTTAAACGTCCTTGAAAGCCCGCTTATCTGCTCCGGCTTAGGATTTTCTATATAGAAAAACAGGTTTTCCTTTCTCTGCTGGATTTCGGTAATACCCAACGCGGCCGCCGTGTTTCTCAGAAGAGCCGCCTCTATAAGCCCCGTAACCGACTTCGGAGGCTCCCCGTAACGGTCTATCAGCTCGTCTATCATTTCAATTTTATCCTCAGGCGTTTCAATTGCCGCTATTTTTTTATAGGCGTCAATTCTCTGAGCGGAGCTTTCAATGTATTTTTCCGGAATATGAGCGTCTATGCGGATATCCACAGAGCAGTCCGCCGCCTTTTCAACCGGCTCGCCCTTTTCCTCTGCTATTGCCTCGGTAAGCAGGCGCAGGTACATATCGTAGCCCACCGCCTCCATATGACCATGCTGCTTTCCGCCTAAAATACTTCCGGCTCCCCTGATTTCAAGATCCCTGAGAGCAATCCTGAAGCCGCTGCCGAATTGGGTAAATTCTCTCATTGCATTCAGCCTTTTAGAGGCGATTTCCGAAAGCACCTTTTCCCGTCGGAATGTAAAATAAGCGTACGCCCTTTTGTTTGAACGTCCTACCCGTCCTCTGAGCTGATAAAGCTGTGAAAGACCGAATCGGTCGCTGTCCTCTATTATAAGAGTATTAACATTAGGAACGTCTACGCCGGTTTCTATTATAGTGGTGCAGACAAGTATATCAATTTCATGCTCCACAAGACTGTTCCATATTCCGGACATCTTCCCTCGGTCATCTGACCGTGGGCATAGGCGATTCTCGCGTCAGGCAGCAGCTCCTGAAGCCTTGCGGCGCAGCCTGAAATGCTGTCCACCCGGTTATGGATATAATACACCTGACCGCCCCTTTTAAGCTCCTTTGTTATTGCCTGTAATATCATTCCCGCATTGTATTCCACCACATAGGTCTGCACGGGATATCTGTCCTGGGGCGGCTCTTCTATAACCGACATATCCCTTATTCCGCTCATCGCCATGTTAAGCGTCCTCGGAATAGGAGTAGCCGACAATGTAAGAACGTCCACCCCGGAAAAATATTCCTTGAATTTCTCCTTATGAGCCACCCCAAATCGCTGCTCCTCGTCTATGATTGCAAGTCCCAGGGATTTAAACTCTATATCCTTCTGAACAAGTCTGTGAGTGCCTATTATTATGTCTATAAGCCCTTTTTTAAGTCTTTTGACAATATCCTGCTGCTGTTTTGAAGTACGAAACCTCGATATCAGCTCTATATTTACCGGAAACTGCTCGAATCTTCTCAGAGCGGTCTGGTAATGCTGCATGGCAAGCACCGTCGTCGGAACAAGTATGGCGCACTGCTTTCCGCTTATAACGCACTTCATCGCCGCGCGAAAAGCAACCTCGGTCTTTCCGAAGCCTACGTCGCCGCAGAGAAGTCTGTCCATTGGACGCGGTCTTTCCATATCCTCCTTTATCTCGCTTATGGACTGAAGCTGATCGTCGGTTTCGGCATAAGGAAACCTCGCCTCAAAATCTCTCTGCGTCTCATCGTCAGGCAGAAAAGCGATTCCCTTGCTCTGCTCTCTTTTTGCGTAAAGCTTTATCAGCTCATGGGCCATATCCTTTACCGCCCGCTTTACGCTGCTGCGCGTTTTTTGCCATTCGGCGGAGGAAAGCTTATTGAGCTTTACTCCCGCGTCGTCCCTCGGACCGATATATTTTGAAACCATATCAAGCTGAGTCACCGGAACGTATAAAACGTCCTTTCCGGCATACTGAATAGTAATATAATCCTTTGTTACGCCTTCAAGCTCAAGCTTTCTTATTCCGGCGAAACGCCCGATTCCATGAAGAGAATGAACCACAAGATCCCCGGACGTTATATCGGAAAGACTTCTTATCTCCTCGCCCTTTTTATGCTTTTTCTTTCTCTTTTTTGAGCCTGCCGCCTTAGCCTGCGTTATAACGGCAGTTTTATTTTCAAGATATTCAAAGCCTCCGGAAAGACTTCCGGTCATCAGCAGTACCCTGCCCGGCTGACATACGCTTTCGGGATTAGCTATATCGCAGCCTATTCCGGCGTCCTCCAGATCCTGCTTTATGATAGGGAGAGTTTTTTCGCTTCCCGCGATAAGCATAGTGCGGAAGCCCCTCTCGCAGTAGCCGGTCAGATCCTCGTTGAGCTGACGCATTTCGCCGCCCCACGGCGCGTTCTGAATTCCCTCGAAATTGACTATTTTCTTATATCCCACACGATCAAGCCCCGATATAAAATTACTTATAAAAAGCCGCTCGCCGCCGGCCGCCCGCTCCGTTATTTCACCGAAGTCAAAATAATGCCCCTCAAGACCTCTGCAAAGCGATCCCTCCTCCAGAAGAATCCTGCAATCCTCGTTATACTGCGAAATAACTCCCTTGGCCCGCTCGACCGCGTTTGTATATTCGGAAAATACCGTAAGACCACTGAAATAATCAAAAACCGACGGCAGCCTGTCGTATATAACGGGTATATACTTATCTATGCATTCAAGCTCCGAACCGTCTCTCAGCTTTTGCGCGTCGCGAAAAAGCTTTTCCCTTACGGCTTCCGCCTTTTTGCCGCGCGCCGATTTCGCGAGTCCTTCAATTTTTTCCGCCAATCCGGCTCTGTCCGTAATAGTTTCGATTGCCGGAGCTATCCTGAATTCGCCGGCGCTTTCCGTCCTTCTCTGTGTTTCCGGATCAAAATAAGCTATACTGTCAACGTCGTCCCCCCATAGCTCTATCCTGACGGGAAATTCCGACTGCACCGGAAAAATATCGGCTATAGCGCCCCTTACTGAAAACTGCGAGGGACCCTCTACCTTATCGCTTCGGACATAGCCCATATTGACCAGCCTTGTTTTAAACTCTTTGAGATCAAGCTGCGAACCGCTTTTTATCGTTAAAGTATGCCCGGACAAAACGTCGGGCGGTATAGCCGGCTGCATAACGGCCTCGGCAGACGCCGCCAGCACTCTGCACTCCCCGCTCAGCACAGCGGAAAGCGCCTCTATACGCTGATGCTCATAATCCCTGGACATGCCCTCGGCAGAGGTCAGAAAAATTTCTCTTGCCGGATAAAGCATGGCAAGCCTTGACGACTGAGCCATTGTATTTATATTATCGCATAGACGTTTTGCTTCCGCCTCGCTGTCTGTAACAACTAAAAACCGGTCTTTCCGCTGAGCGTATAGAGAAGCTGCGCCTTGTGAATATGAGACAGTCCGGTTGCGCAGACCGGCGATATTCCGTCTGAAAGATATTTTTCAATATCTCTCCAGCCGGCAAGCTCCATAAAGCTATGTTTAAAGAAATCCATTCCGCCCTCCTTTTTATAACGCGCAAAACAGCATACCCCCATTTGTATAAAGGGGGAATGCCGCAATTATCTTAAATCCTTTTTACTTTTAATAACTTTTTGATAAGACCAAAGCCCGCCGCGGCAACTATGAATTATATCTGTTCATAGCCTCGTCTATCCTTCCGCCGACGATCATCTCGATACATTCGCAGGCGTTGTCAGCCGCTTCTCCAAGCTTTTTTCTGTCATCAGGACTGAAACGGCTCAGCACCCAGTCCGCAAGATCATATTTAGGATGGGGCTTTTTTCCTACGCCCATCTTTATCCTCGGAAACGTATCCTCTCCTGTCAGGTATATTATACTTTTAATACCGTTATGACCGCCGTCGCTGCCCTTCCTTCGGATACGCAGCTTTCCCGGCTCAAGAGAAATATCGTCATAAACAATAACGACATGCTCGATATCCAGCTTATAATAATTCATTGCCTCGGAAATCGCCTGACCGCTGTTGTTCATAAAAGTGGAGGGCTTCATTACCAGACAATGCTTTCCGCTTACCGACACGTCCGCGCATAAAGATTTGAATTTCAGCTTTTTCATCTCAAATCCAAGCTTTTCCGCCAGAGCGTCCATAACAATAAAGCCCGCGTTATGACGGGTTCCCTCATATTTTTCTCCCGGATTTCCAAGTCCGGCGATAATATATTCAACAGGCCCCGCCGGCGTATCGTCCTGTTTTGATATTTGTCTGAATTTATCGAAAATACTCATTTATATCACGCTTTTTCCAGTCTTTTTTTCAGCTTTCTTAGGCTGTACCCCTCTTTTATCTGCATCGTTCCCCTGTCAATCGCCAGAGCGTAATCGGGAACGTCCTTTGTAATCGTTGTACCCGCCGCGGTGTAAACCGCCTTTCCAAGCTTAACAGGAGCGATCAGATTGGTATTGCAGCCTATAAAACAATTGTCTCCTATTTCGCAGCGGCTCTTGATTATTCCGTCGTAATTTACCGTTACAGTGCCGCAGCCGAAATTGACGTTTTTACCGACGTCGCTGTCTCCCACATAAGTAAGATGCGCAACGGCTGTTCCCTCGCCGACGGTAGAATTTTTGATCTCCACAAAATCGCCTATCTTTACGCCGGATTTTATATGGCTGCCGGGCCTTATATGCACCCACGGACCTATTTTAACTCCGGCGTCAATAGTGGATTTGAACGCCTGAACATAATTCAAGCTTACGTTATCTCTGATTTCGCAGTCGGATATTATACAGTTAGGCCCTATCAGGCAATTCTTTCCAATAACCGTGTTTCCTCTCAGATGGGTTCCCTCCATGATCTCGGTCCCCTCGCCGATCACGACGCCGCGCCCGATCACAACGCCGTCAATACAGTTGAATTCCACGCCGTTTTCAAGTTGTTTTTCTATACCCGCCATTCTTGCAACCGTATTAAGCTCCAAAAGCCCCTTTCTGTCGTTGGCGCCCAGCACGACATCTGGATTTTCCGATATATAAGCGTCCACGCGTCTGCCCTTGTTAAGCGCAATGAATACGCTGTCTGTAAGATAATATTCTCCCTGAGAGTTATTTGTCGTCAGCTCTCCCAGATATTCCGTAAGATCCGCCGTTTTAAACCAGTAGGCTCCTGAATTTATTTCCTTTATTTCCTTCTGTCCGACTGTAGCGTCCTTTTCCTCGACAATAGAGGTTATGCCGTTTTCACCTCTGACTATTCTGCCGTAGCCCGTCGGATTTTCCGATACGGCGGTTATGACGGTTATGGAATTTCCGCCTCTCTCATGAGCTTCAAGAGATTTTCTGATGGTTTCGCTGTCTATGAAGGGCGCGTCGCCGCATAGAACAAGAGTATTTTTACCGCCGCTTTCCTCCATAAACGGCACAGCCTGCATAACGGCATGACCTGTGCCGAGCCTTTCCTCCTGCAATACAGTTTCATAACGTCCGTTAAGATATTCGTCTATCATTTCAGACATAAATCCCTTGACAATACAAAGCTTTTCTATACCCGCGCCCTCGCAGGCTCCTATAACCCATTCAAGCATAGGCTCGCCCAAAACCTTGAACATAGGCTTGGGAATCTCCGCTTTCATTCTTTTTCCCTGACCTCCGGCCAGTATAACAGCGTTATTCATAACTAAATTTCCTCTTTTCCTTGAAATCAAACTGTAAATTGATCTATAAAATTATTACCCGCTCTTTTAAAACGGATCGTCTTTTAAACGTCACACATTCAGGGTCTTCGTATACCGTATTAATATATTATGACAATAAAATGAAAATTTTTCAAGGGATTTTTCAAAAAAGTTGATAAATATAAAAAATTTGTGAATATTGCTACAAAATAAGTATTGAGATTTTTTTCAAAAATATATGGAATTTTTTTCGTATATATGGTATAATATTAATTAACCGGACCAAAAAGGATTTTTCTGCCCTTTTCCGGTCTTTAGTAAAAAAATATCTGGAGGTATAAAACCAATGGCAAAGAAATATTGCTACCTTTTCTCTGAAGGTAACGCAAGCATGAGAGAACTCCTCGGCGGCAAGGGCGCAAACCTTGCTGAAATGACAGGCATGGGTCTTCCCGTTCCTCAGGGCTTCACTATTTCAACCGAAGCCTGCACACAATACTATGAGGACGGCCGTCAGATCAACCCTGACATCATGGCTGAAATCAACGAATACATCGGCAAGATGGAGGAAATCACCGGAAAGAAGTTCGGCGATCACGAAAATCCTCTTCTCGTTTCCGTTCGTTCAGGCGCAAGAGCTTCAATGCCCGGCATGATGGACACCATTCTAAACCTTGGTCTTAACGAAGAGGTTGTAGAGGTTATCGCTGAAAAGTCAAATAATCCGAGATGGGCATGGGACTGCTACAGAAGATTTATTCAGATGTATTCCGACGTAGTTATGGAAGTCGGCAAGAAATATTTCGAAGAGCTTATTGACGAAATGAAGGCTAAGAAGGGCGTTACTCAGGACGTTGACCTGACGCTGACGACCTCAAGGAGCTTGCTGGTCAGTTCAAGGCCGATATAAGGAAAAGATTGGTTCAGACTTCCCTTCAGATCCTAAGGAACAGCTTATGGGAGCAGTTAAGGCTGTATTCCGTTCATGGGATAATCCGAGAGCTAACGTTTACAGAAGAGATAACGATATTCCTTATTCATGGGGTACCGCTGTCAACGTTCAGTCAATGGCTTTCGGAAACATGGGCGACGACTGCGGTACAGGCGTTGCGTTTACCCGTGATCCTGCAACAGGCGAAAAGAAGCTTATGGGCGAATTCCTTACAAACGCACAGGGCGAGGACGTTGTTGCCGGCGTAAGAACGCCTATGCCGATCGCGCAGATGGCTGAAAAATTCCCGGCTGCGTTTGAAAAATTCCAGAACGTATGCAAGACTCTTGAAGATCACTACAGAGATATGCAGGATATGGAATTTACAGTTGAACACGGCGAACTCTTTATGCTTCAGACAAGAAACGGCAAGAGAACGGCTCAGGCTGCTCTGAAGATTGCCTGCGACCTCGTTGACGAAGGTATGAGAACTGAAGAAGAAGCGGTAGCTATGATCGACCCAAGAAACCTTGACACTCTGCTTCACCCTCAGTTTGACGCAAAGGCGCTTAAGGCTGCCGCTCCTGTCGGCAAAGGTCTGGGCGCGTCTCCCGGAGCTGCCTGCGGTAAAATCGTGTTTACAGCCGACGACGCTGTTGCATGGGCTGAAAAGGGCGAAAAGGTTGTTCTGGTTCGTCTTGAAACCTCGCCTGAAGACATCACAGGCATGAAGTCCGCTCAGGGTATCCTCACGGTAAGAGGCGGTATGACATCTCACGCTGCCGTTGTTGCCCGCGGTATGGGTACATGCTGCGTTTCAGGCTGCGGCGATATCAAGATGGACGAAGCAAACAAGAAGTTTGAACTCGCAGGAAAGACATATCATGAAGGCGACTTCATCTCAATCGACGGTTCAACAGGCAACATCTACGACGGAATTATTCCTACGGTAGACGCTACTATTGCCGGTGAATTCGGAAGAATCATGGCTTGGGCTGATAAATACAGAGCTCTCAAGGTAAGAACAAACGCGGACACTCCTGCCGACGCTAAAAAGGCAAGAGAGCTTGGAGCTGAAGGTATCGGTCTGTGCCGTACAGAGCACATGTTCTTTGAGCCGGACAGAATCGGCGCTTTCCGTGAAATGATCTGCTCCGATACTGTTGAAGAAAGAGAAGCCGCTCTTGCTAAGATCGAGCCTATGCAGCAGGCTGACTTTGAAGCCCTTTATGAAGCGCTTGAAGGCTGCCCTGTTACAATCAGATTCCTGGATCCTCCGCTTCACGAATTCGTTCCTACAGAAGAAGCTGACATTGAAGCTCTTGCTAAGGCTCAGGGCAAGTCAGTTGAAACAATAAAGAATATCATAGCTTCGCTTCACGAATTCAATCCAATGATGGGCCACAGAGGCTGCCGTCTTGCCGTAACATATCCTGAAATCGCAGTAATGCAGACAAAGGCTGTTATAAAGGCTGCTATCGCAGTTTCAAAGAGACACCCCGATTGGACAATCGTTCCTGAAATCATGATCCCGCTGATCGGAGACATCAAGGAGCTTAAATACGTTAAGAAGTTTGTTGTTGAAACAGCAGACGCAGTAATAAAGGAAGCCGGCGCAGACCTCAAGTATGAGGTGGGTACAATGATCGAGATTCCAAGAGCCGCGCTGACAGCCGATGAAATCGCCAAGGAAGCTGAATTCTTCTGCTTCGGCACAAACGATCTTACTCAGATGACATTCGGATTCTCAAGAGACGACGCAGGCAAGTTCCTCGACGCTTACTACGACGCTAAAATTTTCGAGAACGATCCGTTCGCTAAGCTCGACCAGACAGGCGTAGGCAAGCTTATGGATATGGCTGTTAAGCTCGGTAAGGAAGTTCGTCCTGAAATGCACATCGGCATATGCGGCGAGCACGGCGGAGATCCTTCATCAGTTGAATTCTGCCACAAGCTTGGTCTGACATACGTTTCCTGCTCGCCTTTCCGCGTTCCGATCGCAAGACTTGCCGCTGCACAGGCTGCTATTAAACAAAGGTAGGCTATCGTCCCGTTAGAGGAAAACTGAATAGACTTATCATATGTACGGTGAGAATGCTCGTCATTCTCACCGTATTCTTTTATCTCGACAGTTGCCTTGCCTTTACGCCCCTCAATGCGTCCGATAATCGCTTGCTTACAGTTCGGCGTAAAGTTCAAATCCCAACGATAATGTCCGTTATCAACCGGCGTAATGCGGGAAACAAATTTATCAATCACACTTTCGTCGATTTTAGGTTTTGAAAAATCAAGAACTTCATTCAATGCTGTTTCGATAGCGTCCATATCAAGCGCCTGTGCCGCTTCATCGGAAACAGAATTTAATTTGGCAAGTTCTTCATTTAGTGCAGAAATCTCGGCTTCTGCTTTATGGCGTAAACTTTGAAATTGCTCTTTGGAAATTTCACCGTCGGCACGCATAGCAACCAAGTTTTCCATTCTCGCCGTTGTTCGGGATAGTTTCCCCTGAACAGCCGCAACGGTGGCTTTATTTTTATTGGTATCGGATTGAAAGCACTCGTGAAGCAGCTTATAGGCTTCTAATACAGCTTCTTTTTTCTCCGTCCAAATGGTTTCAAAAATCCTTTTCGCCATTAAATCAAGTTTCCAGTCGCCGATCATACGAATGTCACAATAGCCCTCCGTATCAAGACCGTTTTTTTCACGGAATGATTTGCTTCCGTTATTGACTTGGTTATAGCATTGATAGCCATACACGGTATCGCCGCGCTGATTGGTTCGCCACTTGTTTTTTCGGAAAGTAGAACCGCAGGCGCAGCGCAGTTTTCGCAGCCATACATCTTGTGAAGCCTTTTTTCCGTAGGTGCGTTCTCCTTTATTGACAACCATTTTAGTGGTTCGGCTTTTGCGGATTTCCTCGCAGCGCTTAAAGACTTCTTCGGAAATGATTGGTTCAAAGTCACCTTTTATATAAAGGTAGGTGCTTTCATCAAGATTCTTTATCCGTTTTTGTTCCAGATAATTATTGCTGTACGATTTCAAATAACACTTATATCCCATATAGGTTGCATTGCGGAGAATACGGCTGATTTTTGAAACGCTCCAACTTACATTTCCGTGGCCGTCTTTTCTCTGCCGTCTGCAAAGTTCTTTACAGATTTTTGTTTCTCCAAGCCCCTCTAAATAAAGATCAAATATCATTCGCACCGTTTCAGCCTGATCTTCATTGATAACATAAGTTCCATTTACACGATCATACCCGATGATATTTCCGCTGCCGTAAAGAACGCCGTTATCACGGCTTATTTTCTGACCTGCACGGACACGTTCTGAAATTTTACGGCTTTCTTCTTGGGCGAGAGTAGCCATAATCGTGAGACGAAGTTCTCCGTCGCCGTCCATCGTCCAAATATTGTCCTCCACAAAATAGACTTCTACACCATAGTTTTTCAATTCCCGTGTCATTACAAGCGTATCAACTGTGTTACGGGCAAAACGGCAGACTTCACGGGTAACAATTAAATCAAAATCCCCATTTTTGGCGTCCTCAATCATTTGCATAAAAGCAGGGCGCTTTTTTGCTTGTGTGCCGGTGATTCCCTCGTCTATATATTTGTTTAGGATAGTCCAGTTCGGGTGATATTTTGCTTGGTCGTCATACCATTGCATTTGATTTTCCAAAGCTGCTAATTGAGCCTCGTGTTCGGTAGAAACACGACCGTAAAAAACAGCTTTCCTTTCCCTGTTTCTATCCAAGACAAAAGTGCTTGGAATCCTAAAAGCTGTATTTGTCTGATACATAATGATTACCTCCTTTGATTTGGTATCTTTATTGTATCTGCAATCAGACGATTTGTGAAATGTGCGAATTTAGCCGTTTTCTCACATTTATAAAAGTCTGCTTGTTTACAAGTCCCTTTTCAAAGAGGATTTCGATTAAGAATACAGCTGCATATTCGTTATCAATTCTGATATTTTGAATCATCGCAACCCTCCTTATTTAGTTTTTGGAATAATCTCATAGTCAAAGCCTTTCCTGCTGTTGCAGTAGGTGCAGGTGTCTTTTTCGGTTTGTTCTGTGTTGACCCGGCGCAAAACAAAAGCACCCGAACCGTAGAAATTTTCGGCGCAGGTGCGGCAAAGACAAAGGATTAACTTGTTCGGTATGCTCTCAATCAGTCCAACGCTGACGGCAAGAGCGTGATTGATACCCTGTATATGCTTTTCGGGCAGGTGGCCGATAAAAGAACTCAACCGGCGTTTATCAATAGTTCGCAGTTGCTCTAAAAGCACGAGAGAGGGCAGTTCCAAGCCGTTCTCCGCTCCGAGCAGATAATGTGTAGGCAATTTCGCCTTTGCGTCCCTTTTGCTCGTGATAGAAGCAATAATCACGGTAGGGCTGTGTTTGTTCCCGACATCGTTTTGGATAATAACGACGGGACGGTAGCCTTCTTGTTCCGAGCCGATACCTTTTCCCAGATCGGCGTAATACATATCGCCTCGTAAATATGTTCGGTTCATAACAGTAAATGACCTCCTTTGAAAATTTAGGCGACCAGTCGCCTATGTAGAGGCCAACGGCAGGACAGAATTAAGGTCGGAAAGATATAAACGATTCTCCGTTTCAAAGACCCGTCCTGCCGTTTAGCCCTTGTATTTTCAAACAATCCAATTTGTCCTCGACACCCCGAATTGTTAAGGGAAGTCACCAAACGGCTGACAGCGTATCAGCTCCACGGGAATCTCACCCCCGGCAGGTTCTCTGCCGGCTGCTCTCATTGCCTGCGACGGCTCACGAAAAAACGAATCCGCGTCACGCTCGGACTGTGACTGAACAGGAGTATCATTGTCCCTATTGCCTGTCGTCGCCATATCGGGAGCTGCCCGATACTTATAACCGGCTGTTTATCGCTCCCTGTCGGAAATCAGCAAGCCAAAGACCAAAAAAGAATAAAGGTGTAATCTCGTTGCTTCTGTTTCCCGCAGATCGTGGCGCAGCCGCTAATGTGGCTTATGCTCATCACAATAGCAATAGGAATGTGTTTGGTGAATGGGTATTCGTTTGTCAAGGAACAAGCCCATTCACCGCAAAACGGATAAAGGGCAGAGAGTTTTCGTATCTCTCTGCCCCTATCCTCACTTAAAGGGAATAATTAGCCCCTCATTTGAATAAAAGTTTGAGTTTTTTTATGGCCGAATCAATGGAACGCTTGACCGGCATAATCGTACAACCCTCCATTCTTGCAATCTGCTCATAAGTCAATCCCTCAAAGTAATAGAGTATAAGCCGCCGCCTTTGTGTTTCGGGCAGTTCGGAAATGGCTCTATGTAGGCGTTCATATTCAATGCTGCGCAAAACGGTTTCCTCAACGGATTCCTCCTTAGAAAAAGCCCTACGATTGAGTGATTGCTCCGTCTGTTCAAAGTGTTCGATGTGCCTGTCCCACTCATTGAGAATAGAAAGGTCGTCCAGTTCAAAGCGATTCAATACCTCGAACAATTCTTTTGTTATCTGCAACTCCCGCAATACGCCTTGTCCGTCCCGAAAGGAAATGTAGTGCTTGTCCTCGTTTTGGGATAGGGTATAGGGGTTGTATTTGTCTTTTCTTCGTTTTGGACGTTTCTCGTCCATAGCCGTTTACCTCCGATCAATCTGAAATTTGAGAAATTCAGATTGATTGGGGCGGTGAACGGCAGCCTACACTAAAAGCGGCTTTATTCCGTGTTCCGCTAAAAAACGACAAACAAAAAACCGCAAAGGTTGTCAAACCTTTGCGGCTACAAGAGAAATAAACTCCTTTCAGTAGAAATATTACATCTACAAACAGGGTGCAATCGGGCCATACAAGAATAAGGATTTTTTTAACAGGTTATCCTTGCTCCTGTACGGCGGTATGTAGATAGCTGCCGCTTCTAATCAGTAGCGGCGTGGCGGTATCAAACCAACACAAAAGAATCCCTCCAAACTCAAAACGGGTTTAGAGGGCTGAGCTATTTTTGTTTGGGCGTGACAGAACAGCCCACCAAAGCACCGTTTTTTTTATTCAGTGGGCTTGTCCAAGTATAAGAGAAAGAGCCGATGACTGTGATTACTCACAAGTTCATCGGCTCTGCGTCTGTGCG
>ERZ860023.314-NODE-314-length-31145-cov-2.401383_pt1 | contig 31145 bp, 32 predicted proteins | sample MGYA00509983_ERZ860023 | MGnify/ENA primary metagenome ERZ860023 (study PRJEB30046, sample SAMN00715180) | human gut metagenome | study: EMG produced TPA metagenomics assembly of the A metagenome-wide association study of gut microbiota in type 2...
GAGGCGCGGGGGCGCGGGGCGCTCATGATCGGCTCCGCCGCCCTGATGAACAGCATCCGCATCGCCCGCGCGACCCCGCAGGAGGTCGTATGGACGGCGGGCAACGCAAAAGTGCCCTATGCGGAGGTACACAATACGGGCGGACGGGCCGGGCGCGGCCGGGGTTTTCAAATGCCCAGGCGTCAGTACATGGGCGACGCCGAGGAGTTGCGGCAAAAGATCATCGCACGTCTCAAGGCATACATGCAGAGCCGGATCAAATGAAGAAGGGGGCCTCGCGGCTCCCTTCTTTCGTCGGATCATTTCATCTCCAGACGGATGGACGAGGGCGGCAGTTTGGCGCTTTGCCCCTCCTGCACGCCGGGCAGGGTGTAGGCGGTCTGGTAGAGGACCTTGTAACATTCGCCCGCACGAACCGCGGCGATCTTCTTGATCTGCGTGCGGAACATCGGGCCGAACGTTCCGTCGGTGAAGCGCTGGAGGGCCGAGTGAATCTTGTCGAGCAACTCGATAAGCCGATAGGCATCGGCCTTGCGGGGTGCGGCGGCCGACGAACTGACCAGCCGCAGGTTCGCCGCCAGAATCTCCACGGTCACCCCGTCGGCAATCTGTCCGCCTCCGCCGATCTGCGAGAACGGAACCTCGTCGATATCGAGCAGCGCACAGGGCCATTTGACCGGAGGCGCCTCGTAGTCGAGCTGTCCCCAGTTCTTGTCGATATAGGCCAGCTCGGGGACCCGCTCGGCCAGCCGTTGCTGGACGGCCAGTAGAATCGTTTTGATGTTCGCTTCCATTTTGTCACTTAAAAGAGTTTCAGTTGCCGTTTGTCATCGGTTGGCTCCAGTCCTTTCAATTCGTTCGCGGGAGTCTTCAGATAGCTGAGCATTGTCCGGTAACAGCACGGGTAAACGGGATTCACGTACCGCTCCCAGACTTTGTAGTAGTTCTTCGCATTGTTCCCCGGCTCGTAGTGCTTTTCCACGATGTCGAGGACCAAACGGATGCGCCGGAGTGTATTTATGTGGTGCTTACCCATTGCTTTGGCAGGTTTTGTGATTATTTTTGTAGTGGCTTTCTTTAATCACTCGACCCGCTTTGTCGCACTCCGGCAGGCGGGTTGTTTACATTACCCCCCCCCGCGGACCGGGGCTGTTATGCCTCGGTCATGCCCAGCGGGACGTACCGCCAGACGCCGTTGTCGTCTTTCCATTCCGCGCGGATATAGGTTTTCGACAGGTTCGGAATATAGGATTCCTTGATGATGGCGATACCCTCGTTGAGCCGTTCGTTGTGCAGCTCCTCGGCCAGCGTGTCGAGCTGAAGCACCTTGCTCGCCTTGAGGTTCCCGTTCTGATCGCGGGCAATAAGCCGCATGATCTGGTTGATCATCGCCTTCGTCTCGTCGTCCTTGATAAGACCCATGACGGCCTCCTTCACGATGGCGATGCCGTCCTCGACTGTATCGCGCCAGCCGTCCACGACGCACCGTCCGATGGTGATGCGCTTGTCGCCCGTCGAATTGGTGAACGTGTGGCTTTTCTGCCCGTCCTTCGTCCGTTTCAGCACGTCGGCCTTCATGTCGAGGATCTGCCGGAAATTGTCAAGCACCTGCTCCTTGACCGTGCGGATGTCGCCGCTCAGCTCCCGGAGCATCGGGAGGGCCTGTTCGATCTCCTCGTCCACCATCTGACCGTAAACCTTGCGGTCCTTCCGGGCCTTGTCGGCTGCCGCCTTCCGTTCCTGCTCGGCTTTGAATGCCGCGTACTGCGCCGCTTCCTCGGCGGTCATCTGTACTGTTTTCACTTCGTTGTCGTTCATTGCTGTAATGTTTAAGAATTGATTTGGTTTCGGAAATTTCGGGCAAGTTCATCGCCCAGGTAGTTGAAAATAGCTCGTAATATCATCGGAATGATTATATCCGCTTTCGGCGGATAACGCATCAAATGCCGATAAGGAAAGCCTTTCATAAAAGAGAGCGAATGAAGAGTGACGGTAAATCGAATGCCGTCCAAACATAGTTCGAACCCTATTTGAACAGAGAATGCGGGGTGAAGCGTGGCGAAATACGCAATGCCCCGCGCCATTTTTAGTTGTCGGTCTATGGTGAACCCGAATCGTTCCAGCGAGGCCAACAGACACTGCTCGAAATATAATTGATCGTCCATCGTTAAAACAGTTTGTATTGTCTGATCTCGAAAATGCGTGCTTTTACGGTCTTGATCGCGGCCGGAGGCAGCACGCCCTCTTCGGCCAGCAATTCGCCGAACGCCCACAGCAGAGCGTTCTGTTCCGAGGCGAACTCGCCCCATTTCCGGCCGGGGTGGCATCCGCGGCCCGACCCGCCGATCATCCATGTCGTAGCGGCCACCCAGGCGCCGTCCTGTTGCCCGATATGGACTTTTACATAATCGCGGCCGCTGGTGTAGAGAATTTCGGTTCTGTATTCGCCCGACTGCAATACGGGGTAATCGTACCACGGGGCAGGGAGGTCGGCCCGATTGTCGATCCGCAGGTCTGCGTAAGGATTCGATTTCATAATGCGTTGTCAATTAGGAAGGCCGCCGAGCGGCATGTAGATTATCTGCGGCCGGGACTGCTCGGCCTGTCCGGTCGGCCGTTCCGGCCGGGGATTCAGCCCGCCGCTGCGTTGGATCGCGCGGAGCTTCAAGGCCAGCGCGTCCAGCTCCGGCGGGGTCAGCGCACCGAACTCCTTTCCGGCGATCCGGCGGTCCCGGCAAAAGGCATTGATCCGCGGCCAGTCCGTCGTGTCGATGCCGAGCTGCTGCATCAAGCGGAGCGCCGCCGACCGTTTCTTTTTCCGGAGTTCGTGCTGCGGGTCGGCCGTCGAACGTTCCAGCGCGTCGCACAGGGCGTCGTACTCGGCGGTGGACATGGCCCGCAGACTCGACGTCCGGCCGTTGGTGTACTGCTGCACCAGGCGCTCCTTCATTTCGTCGTCGTGGAGCGGCAGACGGTTGAATAGCTTGTAGAATCGTTTGTAGGTCATGGCGGATATGGTTGTTTATTCGGTCAGATAATATTTCGCGGCGCCCTCCTCCCAAATGGTGAAGTACGCCTCCGCGTCGTCGGTATAGCGCCCCTGACAATATGCCCGGTAGCCTTTGGTGTGGATTTTCACGCCGCAGTCGAAGCGGATGTCGTCGGCCATCTTGCCCTTCGGCCGCCCCTTGTAAACCTGCGACACGAGGATGAACGACTTGCGCGGAAAACGGTCGAACAGCTCCTTTTTCAATCGGTCGAAACTCCGCACGTCGAGGTACTGCACCGAGTCGATGATAACGAAATTCGCACTCTTGGGCCGCTCCAACCGTGCGACGAGATCGGCCACCGTCAGCCCCGTCACGACCTTGAATTTCCCTGCGACATCCTTCATCCCGAGCCGCTTGATCCGTTTCTTGAACGAGAGGTTTGCACCCTCCTCCAGACTCACGTAATCGACACGCCCATAGTCACAGAGTTTCTTGCCTAACAACATGACGAACGTACTCTTACCGCTGGCCGACTCTCCGTCGATGAACCAGCGCTCGAAGCGGGAGGGGCGGCCGAAGGCGGCCTCCCACTCCCCGTCCAGCGGAAGTTCCGGGATATTCAGATTCTCGATCTCCGAGGGTGAATAGGCCCGCATGACTATACCTCCTCTCCTTTGGTGATCAGCGAATGGACCCGACGCAGGCTGCCGTTGCTCCGACGGGCGATCTGCCGGAAATCCGTGCCCTCCGGAGTGTTCGCCTGGGCGATCATCATGGCCTGGCCGAGCAGGAACTTCCGGCGCTCGTCGCCCTCGGGCGGCGTGATGCTGTTGTACTTGTCGCCGCAGCGGCTCCGGATCTCGGCAAACCCTACCGTCTTGAACTCGATGCCGCGCTCCAGCTTGGCCTTGAAGCCGTCGGCCCCCATCAGATACCACGAGCAGCAACCCTCCGTGCCGTTCCATGCAGCCTTGATCTCCAGGAACGCTTCATACACCAGGTCGCCCGCCTCGTCGAGGATGATCTGCGGATGGTCAAGCGTCCGCAGGTAAAACACAAGGTCGTCGTAGACGTCCGCATAACGGCTGACGGAGTTCAGACCGAACTCGCGGGCGATGAAGCGCACCAGCCGCTGCTTGGTCTTCACCTGCGAGCAGTCCACGTAGACGACGTTCTTGTGCGTTTTGGCGTGGTATTGTGCGGCGACCGTCTTGCCGATGTTCGGAATATCGCAGAACATGCCCGAAAGGCTCTTTGCGCGGCACAGTTCCAGTTGCGAAGTGAGGTATTCGAAAGTCGGCGTCTTGACGATCTTCCACTCCGCGCCGTCGTCGAGGCTCACGCCCAGCCGCCGGGCGATGGACATCCATTTCGCGTCGCTCAGCTTCTGTTCGGTGTTGCCTTTCTTGATCTCGCTGTAAACCGAGGTCGAAATGCCCAGGGCGACGGCGTGTTTGGCGTCCGTGGCGTAATTCTGCCTGTTGCCGGATATGGCCAGCACGATGCGGGTTTTAATGTCGTTCGAAATCATATCTCAATGTGTTTTATTATCGTTCTAAAGCTCATGTTTTGCCAGCGCCGCGTAGTCGATGCCGAAATCGAATACCTCCGCCTCCTCCGGCGGTGCGGCAGGGGCCGCTTCGACGATCTCCGGCTCCTCATGGGCCGGAACATCACCGGGCAGGAGCCGCACTTTGCAGATCTTCTCCCGAGCCATCATGGCGTCGAACTGCGCGTTGTATTTCGCCTGCTCGGCGTAGGCTTCACGGTCCCGCTCCGTCTGCTCGGCCGTGGCCTCGTTATAGGCTTCGATACGGCGGCAGGTGGCGATATAGGCCCCGTGCTGGTAAATATACACCTCCGGGACATTGCCCTGCTCGTCGGGCAGATAATAGGCCTCGACGGTGTAGTCGTTCGGCGCGAGCCGTCCGATCAACTCCGGCGAGGGCAGCGCATAATCTTCGTAATGGACCCGGCAGTACTTGCTGCGCCGGATCGACGTGCGCACCTCCTCGCCGATGAAGCGGTAGAGCAGCGCCTTGTCCACGGGCGCGAGATCCGGATTCTGGTAGCGGCAGAGCACCTCCCAGCGCGTCAGCCCCGGATAGAGCTTCTGGTTCGGATGCAATGCGTTATTGTATTCGTGGATGGCCCGGATGTCGTCGGCCACGAGCTGCTCGTAGGTATAGGTCGCCTCCTTGTAGGTGTTGTTGAACTCGTCATAGACCTTTTCCTCCTTCGGGCGGTTGGCTTCCAGGCGGGCGTACCAGCGGCCGATGCCGACCTGCGAGCGCTTCTCCACGCCGTACTTCTTCACCCGGTTGAAGTGCTCGGCCCGTTTCTCCTGCGAGTTACCGGGGTTGCACCACCGCACGAAGGGGAACACCACGCCCGCGCGGATCAGCCCGTCGGCGAAGTTGTTCACGAGGTGGTGTTCGACCTCCACCTCGGCCGGGCAGTTCCAGCCCTGGTGGTCGATCAGCCGGAACATGTTCCGCACGCAGTCGACGAACGGGTCAGCCGTCTTGGGGCGGTTGTAGGCGTAACCACCGCCGCAGCCGCTCGCCACGTCGTAGGCATAATAGGCTTTGACGCGGTTTCCGTCGGCCATCTTGCGCGGCAGGTCGCGGTCGTCGAGCGAAATCTTCGAGAACGCCCAGACCGGGGCTTTGCGCTTGTGGTGTGGACGGTAGCGGTTGTTGAAGTCCCACGCACTGTCGTGCAGTTTCGACCGTAGGGCGCGGTTCTTCGGGTTGTTCAGGTAATTGGCGACGGTCGTTTCGCTCAAAGCGATCGGCTCGCCCTCTTTGTCCGTGAACTCTTCCGGGTCGAACAGTTCCCCGGTTTCCGGGTCGTACACGTTCAGCTCGCCGCAGACGAACTGATTGTACATCTCGGCCACCGTCGTATTGAAGGGGCGCTCCGGCAGGCTGTCCAGCGAAAGGATCAGCCGCTCGATCTTGTAGTTCACCTTACGGGAGTTCTGATTTTGGAACCGACCGGAAATAAGGCAGGCATATCCTTCCCGTTTGAACTGGGCGACCTTCTTGCGAAAACGGAGCATGCTTTCGGGCAGCGTGTGGCCGAACTCCCGTTTGAAATAGGTAATGGTTTCGGCCATTGAGTCCCATCCGATACGGCCGACACGTCGCAGGGCATTGGCCGACGCCATCAGCCGCAGCACCGCCTTGATTACGGAAGCGTTTACCGTGTATTCGTTGATCTTCTCCGCCGGAAGGGCCGAACCGTTGTCGAAACGGAAGGCCGAAAAGTAGCTCCGCGCCTCGGCATCGGGCGTGTAGTTCGCCCGAAGCCACTCCTGCAACGGCATCGTCGAGATGTCCGGTTTGCGTTCCTTTACGGCCAGGCGGTACTTTCCCGGCAGACTGTCGAATACGATCAAAGCCTTACGGCCGCGACAGGCCCGTTGAGCGACCTGTACCTTGCGACGGTTCACAAGTTGATCGTATGCCGGTTTACTCATGACCTCCAGAAGTTCCGGCTGCGTAATACAAAGTATGTTGTTAAAATACTCCATTTGTCGTTTTCTGTGCTCCCGTGCCGGCATCGCTCCGGAGTAACGCCTGTGCGTTCACGGGAAAATCGCTATATTTGTCTGTTCAACTACAAATTTTAGCGATTATGGAAAAAGAACTTGAAAAAATAGAAGTAGTACGTTTCGAAACGTCATATGACGATGGAACCCTCGATATGTACACTGAACAAGTGAGATCGTTGTGCAAAGCTTTTGGTCTTAACTTCAAAATTATTGATCAGCATCTTGAAGGTGCCGAGGTACTACGCTATTATGAAATTTTCATTTCCGCATCTTCATTCCTCGTTGAAGACTTGCGTCACGTCATCAAAACTTTCATTCTAACATACCACATGCCCCTTATGCACGTGAAGACAATAGAGATGGATTCTGAATCATATCTGCAAATGCCTGCCGAAACCTTTGAGGTAGAGAATCTAAATAAGTAGGCGAAAAACGATTTGACCGTCTAATGCGCTTCACTATTCCCCGCCTAACAAATTGTATTAACTCGTCTTTTCCGACTACTTTTGCCGCAGTTTCAAAAGATATTACGGTGCTTCTTGTTATCATCGCGTGCTTAAATTGATTCATGATTTTATCCGCAGTGAGGCCGGATGCGGATCGGCGAGTCTGTTGTAGATCGTTTGCAGGGAGTAGAGCATGTTGCCCCAGGTCGAAACGGTGAGATCGTCGAAGCTGGCGACCTTCTGCCCGTCAATGTGGATTGTCGTCCGGTTGCTTTCCAAATGGACGACGACCTCGATCCGGTGGCCGAACTTCTGACGCATACAGCCGTTTTCGAAAGTGGTATCCACGTCCGGCAGGTAACCTTTGGGAGCGGTTATTCCCAAGTAGATCACGCCGCCGCGCTGAAAGGCCGCTTTCCGCAGCATATTGTCGCGCGCGCTGTTGCCTTTGTACTTCAAAGCCCGGTCGAGGGTCGAGCGCGTGATCTTGAAGGTCTTGACCATCTCCATCCGGACCGTCGTAGGCAATAAGATTTGTTTTGTCGCCATACTATTTCAATTTTTTCTGTAACTTTACCCCGTTAGTACATTGTATCAACGCTGCAAATATCGTAACATATCACGAATATTCCAAATTTAATCGTGATTTTTTGCGAAAAATAATAGGATACTTATTATGATCGGGACGATTCACGAAAGGATTGAACGCCTTGTAAAAGAATTTGGAGGCGGTAAAAACACAGTATTTGCCGATAAAATTGGTGTAAGCGAAGGAAATATCCGAGGTTACATCAAAGGTATCATGCCCAAATATGATGTGCTCGAAAAAATCGTGACTTCTCTCGATGTGAATCCGGACTGGTTGCTGACTGGTCGCGGGAACATGGAAAAAGAACCGGACCAGCAACAGGCCGGAATACAAGTGCAGGAAAAGTTCCCTCTCAAAACCGACAATCTGGTCGATCTCCAGCGCATTCCCCTTTACAATCTGGAGGCGACGGCCGGATTGGTTTCCTTGTTCAACGATGTCGATGCGATTCCGATCAGCTATATATCGTTGCCGGATCTGCCTGCATGCGATGGGGCTGTTTATGTGCGCGGGGATTCGATGTACCCATTACTCAAAAGCGGCGATATTGTCCTTTACAAGCAGGTACACGACATGCAGTACGGGATTTTCTGGGGTGAAATGTACCTTATATCGGCCAATGTCGATGGGGACGAGTTCGTGACGATAAAATACATCCATAAATCCGAACGGGAAAACTGTGTGAAGCTCGTCAGCCATAACCAACACCACGAGCCTAAAGATATTCCAATCTCGATGATCCGTGCCCTCGCATTGGTGAAAGCAAGCGTGCGTTATAATACGATTCGATAGGCCCTCGTGCAGCCCTATTGCACCCCGCAAAGAGGGTGCGCACACGCTCAAAGCAGGATAAAATAGACTAACTGAATAAATATCAATCGATTAAATAAAAATCAATCCCCAAATTATAGGGCAGTTTCCTGCCTTCTATTCGCCGATTTTCGGGGTTTAGCGCCGATTTTCGGGCGGTTTCCTATGTTTTGGAGGGGGTCAAAAACCGGGTTTTGTAAGTCCATTTCCCGGAAAATGTAAGTCCATTTTGTAAGTCCAAATGTAAGTCCAACTCGATTTTTGCCGATTTTCCGTATTGCAGGCATTACACGAGGAAAGGAGGGACGACGCCCCGTTTTAACGTCGTTCAACTGCTATTGAAATAGCCTTTGTAGAGCCGAAAAATGCCGTCAGACATACACGAGGCCGCGAATACAACGAAAGAGGGCTGAATCGCCTGATTCTGCCCTCTGAAATTATACCGACATTATAGCGGTTGCCGGATTTGGTCCGGTTTATTATACCGAAATTATATCAAATTATACGTTTCGTTTTGTGCGGCGCGTCCGGGGTTTGTTGCGTATCTCTTTGTCGTACAATATACTACTGCTGTTCTCTACCGATGCTTCTATATACGTTTCGTTCTCCCCCTCATATATAGTTTGATACCTAAAGGGTAAAATTTACCAAATTGATTTTCTGCAAAAGGTTCATCTGTATTGATAAAAATATGATTAGTGGGTAAGGTTTGAATCCGAGAATCTTTAGGGCCGCCTTGTGGAAGATTATGGAGACGGATAACCGTGTATAGATTACCTAAAGTTGATAATTCAATATATGTAGTATTATCCTTTTTCAATACAATTCCATTCGCAGACAAATTACCTGCTAATGCGGGTCCTTTACAGGTGATTCCTTCTTGATTTAATATAATGTTTTTATCTTTCACTGTAACGGTATCGAACTCTCCATTGAGAGCTTTCACAGTCCCCGAAGCCGTAACGGTATTAACCTCCAAGTCATCCGGTATATCCATGGGGAAATCGCCCTCGATCTTTGAAGCGGTCAGGGTTCCCTTCGTCGTGATATTGCCTGTGGCGACGATGGTCCCCGCATCGATCCGACTCTTGACATTCAACGTATCGGTTTCCAAGCTATTTGCTCTCATATTTACGACATCGAGCGCTCCATTGCCGATATGGATGCGATCTTTTCCAGTCGTACTGTATGAGTTGACAGCATCGTACCATACAATTAGGAACTGTCCGCTCGATGCGAACTCTTGCACTATGGCCGACTGGCGTTTGACATCGCTGCGATTACCGAACTGGGCGATCCAGTCGCCCGGCTGGGGCTCGCCGGTTCCTTCGGAATCAGTACTCGAAAACTCGATCCAATCTTCTCCCGCAGCTGTTACCAGTTTCCAATATTGACGAATCGTACTTCCAGTTGCCGGATTTTTCTGCACAAAAAAGAATTGATCGTCTTCTGCGAATTCGTTATTGCCACATGGAAATTCCAAATCGGCATGCCAAATATTATCCTGGGCTTGCGGCGTATAGAGTGTCGGTGAAGAGGAAAACTCGACCTTCGCATTCCGGAAATATACAATGGCTCCGGCGGTATTATTATATATCTGAAAATTCCGCATACCGGTCGGTGTCAAAACCGTCGATATCCGAATCCATCGCCCCACTTGATATTCCGCAAGCTCGACGATACTTTTCGTTTCATCCGCAGCTCCCAGGCGAATCTGCGCCGGAGCCTCGGCGAAGACATCGACCGAAGTCGCCATCGGCCGTCCCTGGGAACAAAGCGGGGCATCTTCGAAATAGTCGAGCCAGACCCCTGCCGATGATCCGGCACCTACGGTTTTCATACACGATTTACCGTGAAAATTTCCGAACGAAAGGTTGCTGCCGTTCGTCGTTTTCCAATTGGCAGCCGATGCCAGCGAAGTGTCCGCACCCGGCTTCATCGCTGCGATTTTGTTTCCCTTTACCTGTTCCGCAGCGACGATCCGGGCGGATGCCGAAGAAAAAATCACGCGGTCGCTCATCATAGTACTGAATGTTCCGGGACGGGATGCCTGTTCGGAACGGTCGGCAGACAACGCCCTTGCACTTGCGTTCTCCAGTCTGGACGGATTTTCCGTCGCATCGATCTGTTTTTCCATAAACGATACAGGTTTAATTATTTATTTACTCGGGTCGGCAGCGGGAATCTTCGCCAGAAGATACCCTTCCGCCATTCATTCTCAATCGATCTTCACCTGCGGTCAAAACCCGAATCGGCCTGTCTGCCGGGATTTCGGCCTCATTCTTTTATAAAGACAGCAAATAATATTGCATTCCAAACGAAACGTGTGCTATTTTCGAAGATCGGGACAAATCCGTTCCCGTCCCTTTCCCGAACCTTCGAGATCGGCAATCCCCGTAATGGATCCGGCACTCTCACCCCGCCGCCGACATATCGCCGTACATACAGCGGTGAAAGCCACAATACGGTCTCGCGCCGTCCATCCGGCACGAAAGCCTATTCCCCTCAAGCATCGAACAGGACATAACGAAAAAATATCGGAAGCTCCGCCGGGAACTTCCGATACACATAAAAGAGGATATAAAAACCCGTATTTCTAATATTGCTCCGACTCATTCGGGAAATCGCCCGATTTGACGTCCTCAACATAAGACGTGACCGCACCGGTCATCACCTCGTGCAAATCGGCATAACGGCGCAGGAAACGCGGCGAGAAACCCTTATTGATCCCCAGCATATCGTGAATCACGAGCACCTGTCCGTCCACACCGCCCCCGGCCCCGATACCGATGATCGGAATCCGCAGTTCGGAGGCGACCCGGGTCCCCAGCGCCGCAGGAATCTTCTCGAGCACGATGGCGAAACATCCCGCGTCTTCGAGCAGATGAGCGTCCCGCACCAGCTTCTCGGCCTCCTCCTCGTCTTTGGCCCGCACGTTATAGGTACCGAACTTATGAATCGACTGTGGCGTCAGGCCCAGATGCCCCATCACGGGGATTCCCGCCGAAAGGATACGGTTCACCGATTCGAGGATCTCCTCGCCGCCTTCGATCTTCACCGCATCGGCCTCGGTCTCCTTCATGATGCGGACGGCCGACTCGAGCGCCACTTTCGAATTTCCCTGGTACGTACCGAACGGCAGATCGACCACCACCAGCGCACGGCGCACGGCGCGTGCGACCGAGCGGGCATGGTAAATCATCATATCGAGCGTAATGGGCACCGTCGTTTCGTAACCCGCCATCACGTTGGCCGCCGAGTCGCCCACCAGAATCACATCGACCCCCGCCGCATCCACGATGCGGGCCATCGAATAATCGTACGAAGTCAGCATGGCGATCTTCTCCCGGCGCTGCTTCATCTCCCACAGACGATACGTCGTGACCGCCCTCACTGTACTCTCTACTGACATAGCATTATATATTTTCAATTTTCGAATCGGGAACCCTCCGGGTATTCCTCCTTTTCCCACCGGTAACCCGGGGCAAATTTAGCGTTTTGGCCGGACTTGCCAAAAAAAGTTCCACAAAACGACTCCTCCGGCCACCGAAACGTTCACCGAATGTTTGGTTCCGGCCTGCGGAATCTCGATCGCCCCGTCTGCCGCATCCACGACCTCCTGCGCCACGCCGTCCACCTCGTTGCCGAACACCAGGGCGTATTTCTGCCCCGGTCGAGGCCGGAATTCATCCAGCATGACGGCTCCTTCGACCTGCTCCACGACGTAAATGAGATACCCCTGCGCACGCAGCGCAGCGATGCAGTCGGTCGTCGCGGCGAAATAGTCCCACGCAACGGTCAGCTCGGCTCCGAGCGCCGTCTTGTGGATCTCCCGGTTGGGCGGGGTGGCGGTGATGCCGCACAAGGCGATACGTTCGACGGCAAAGGCGTCCGCCGTGCGGAAAAAGGCCCCGACGTTCTGCATCGAGCGTACGTTGTCCAGCACGACCGCCACCGGCATTTTCTCCATACGGGCGAACTCCCCGGCAGAGGGACGCCCCAGCTCTTCGTTGGTAATCTTTCTCATCGTTACAACTTCCCTGTTTTCACGGCAAAAGTAAGCAAATCCGAATATTTTAGCTAACTTTGGCGACCTAAATACACGCAAAAGCGTCCCGTTCCGCAGACGGCTCCGCCCGGCGGACCGGCAACCGGACGGAACGCGCGACAAACGACTACGATCGCCTATGAAGCAAATCGCACTTATCCTGACACTTCTGCTGGCTGCCGCCGGCGCCTCGGCCCAGGAGGTTTTCATCGGAGCCGACTTCGACACCCGGTTCGACAACCGCGAACACTCGGACTGCAACATCGACGATTCGCACACGTTCTTCAGTATGCGCCTGACCCCGAAAGCGGGTGTTATCTGGTCCGAAAAGAACCGGCTGGTGGTAGCCGTCGATCTGTTGCAAGACTTCGGCGACAAGGAACACAAGTTCTTGAGTAAAGTGGACCCCCAGATCTACTACCAGTTCAACTCGAAGACGGCACAGGCCGTAGCCGGTATTTTCCCGCGCTCCCTGCTGCTGGCCCGATACGATCCGTTCTTCCTGGGCAGTGCCTACTCGTTCTATAATAATCGCATCCAGGGCCTGGCCGCCCACTATAAATCCCAAACGGGCTCCTTCATCGAGTTCGCCATCGACTGGGAGGGAATGCGCTCGTACCAGACGCGCGAGAAGTTCCGCATCCTCTCGGGCGGCGAATACAAGGGACGCCATTGGTACGGCGGCTATGTCATGACCCTGCTCCACTACGCCAAAACCGACAATACGGAGTTGGACGAAGGGGTCGTGGACCACATCCTGCTCAATCCCTACGTCGGCTACCGCTACGAAGGAGCCTACACCTTCGATGCCCGGCTGGGTTACCTGCAAAGCCTGCAGCGCGCCCGCCGCACCGAAGAGGGCTGGAAAGCGCCCAAAGGCGGGCGCCTCGCCCTGTCGGTAAGCCGCTGGGGTGTCTGTCTGCTCAACGAACTCTACGTCGGCGAGAACATGCTCCCCTTCTGGGACATCTATGGCACCGGACTCTATGCCAGCGGCCCCTTTTACGCAACCCCCAAGAAGATCTACAACCAGACGGCCGTCACCTACAACCGCCGCTTCTTCAACAACACGGTGGGCGTTTCGGCCGGATTCTATTTCCATTACGACGGCGTGGGCCTGGGCCTGCAACAGATCCTGAAAGTATCGGTCAATCTGCAAAAAACCGTTTACCGTCCCAAAAAATAGACGCAAAGGCGGAAAAAAGTTGTAATTTTGTGAAAAATATACCTGCTATGGCAATCGCAACCAACGACACCAATACCAAGGAGAAAGCCGCGAACTTTCTCGAAGAGATCATTCAGGAGTCTATCGCCAAGGGCGACACGCGCGTACAGACCCGTTTCCCGCCCGAACCCAACGGCTACCTGCATATCGGCCACGCCAAGAGCATCTGCATCAACTTCGGCCTGGCCAAGAAATACGGCGGCAAGTGCAACCTGCGTTTCGACGACACCAACCCGGTGAAGGAGGACGTGGAGTACGTGGATTCGATCAAGCGCGACATCCGGTGGCTGGGTTTCGACTGGGCGTTGGAACGCTATGCGTCGGACTATTTCGACCAACTCTACGACTGGGCCGTCGTCCTGATCAAGAAAGGCTTGGCCTATGTCGATGACCAGACGCAGGAAGAGATCCGCCTCACGCGCGGCACGGTATCCGAGCCCGGCAAGGAGTCGCCCTGGCGCAACCGCTCGGTCGAGGAAAACCTCGACCTGTTCGAGCGGATGAAAAAGGGCGAGTTCGCCGACGGCGAGAAGGTGTTGCGAGCCAAAATCGACATGGCGCACCCGAACATGCTGTTCCGCGACCCGATCATGTACCGCATCCTGCACGCCGAGCATCACCGCACGGGTAACAAATGGTGCATCTATCCGATGTACGACTATGCGCATGGCCAGTGCGATTCAATCGAACGGATCACCCACTCGATCTGCACCCTCGAATTCGACGTGCACCGTCCGCTCTACGACTGGTTCATCCAAGCGCTCGACATCTACCCCTCGCACCAGTACGAATTCGCCCGTCTGAACCTCACCTATACGATGATGTCCAAGCGCCGTCTTCTGAAACTCGTGCAGGAGGGCGCCGTGATGGGCTGGGACGATCCCCGCATGCCGACCATCTGCGCCCTGCGCCGCAAGGGTTATACGCCGGCTTCGGTGCGCAACTTCGCCGAAATGGTCGGCGTAGCCAAGCGCGACAACGTGATCGACCTGGGCAAGCTGGAGTTCTGCGTGCGCGAAGACCTGAACAAGGTCGCCGAACGCCGCATGGCGGTACTCAACCCGCTGAAAGTCGTCATCACCAACTACCCCGAAGGCAAAACCGAGCTTTTCACGGCGATCAATAATCCCGAAGACGAAAACGCCGGCACGCGCCAGGTGCCTTTCTCGCGCGAGATCTATATCGAACGCGACGACTTCATGGAGGTCCCGCCCAAGAAATACTACCGCCTGAGTCCCGGTACGGAGGTGCGCCTGCGCTACTCCTACCTGATCCGATGCGAAGAGGTCGTCAAGGATGCAGAAGGCAACATCACGGAGCTTCGCTGCACGTACGACCCGGAGTCGGGCAACGGTTCGTCGAGCGACGGCCGCCGCGTGAAAGGCGTGATCCACTGGGTATCGGCGGCCGATGCGATCGAAGCCGAAATCCGGCTCTTCAACCCGCTTTTCACGACCGAAGATCCCGACGACGTGGCCGAAGGCGGCAGTTGGGAGGACAATCTCAACCCCGATTCGATGATCGTCACCCGAGGCTATCTGGAACCGTCGCTTGGGGAGGCTCCCATCGGGCAGCCGTTCCAGTTCGAGCGCGTAGGGTATTTCTGCGCCGACACGGACTCCAAGCCCGGACACCCGGTATTCAACCGCACGGTGACCCTCAAGGATTCGTGGGCCAAGATCAACAAATAGATATTTCTTCTACGGTAAAATGAAAAAGCCGGAGCTATCGAAGCTCCGGCTTTTCGATTGATAAATCGTGTTTTCAATATTCGCCGTAAACTCCATATCGGACATTCACGGAAAATTTCCGACGCCCTGTCGTTGCTGTATTCAGGAGTAAAATATATCTTACATTTTAAAATACAGAGGGGTTCTAATTTCCTTCATACTCCAATCGATACCTTTGGCCCAATAGTCCTTATGCGTCGCTTTCAACACAAAGCCTTGCTTCTGATAGAACTTATAAACCAACTGCGAAGTTCTGACGGTTATCTTGCGGACACGATCAATTGATTTCAACTTGTCGATTCTATATTCGAGCAGTTGCTTCCCAAGCGATTTTCCCTGATAATCGGGATGTATGATGTCCCAACTTATTTTGCCGACGGTTTTATCATCGGCAAAATTTATTCCGCCGCAACCAACGATCCTGTCATTCGTGACCAGCACATAATACAACTCTATTTCTCGATCCAGATAATCACTCAAATCAATTTCTTCTTCCGCCGCAAAATATTCTGGTGTATTCCGCCGGATCAATTCCATCACATCATCCTTGTCTGTCGTCCGATATTCCCTTATCGTAACCATTTCTCCGTTTTCCCTCTCAACACTCTATTTACCGCCCGCATAAGAGGAATACACTTCCCGGCAACGCAACGATCGTTATTTCTTCCGGGCGATCGTTCGAAACGGCAGGGCCAGCACCCCGAAGAACGCTTCGCCGAAGATACCGCCCGACATCTTGGAGGTTCCTTCGGTCCGGTCGGCAAAGATGATCGGCACCTCGCCGATGCGGAATCCCATCTTCCAGGCCGTATATTTCATCTCGATCTGGAATCCGTACCCCACCATCTCGATCCGGTCGAAATCGATCGCCGCAAGGACTTCCCGCTTATAGCCGACGAATCCGGCCGTCGCATCGCAGACGGGCATCCCCGTCACGATCCGCACATACCGCGAGGCGCAATAGGACATCAACAGCCGCGACATAGGCCAGTTCACCACCGTCACTCCTTTCGAATACCGCGAACCGACGGCGACATCCGCTCCGGCCTCCAATTCGGCGGTAAGCCGCAGCAGATCGTCGGGATTATGCGAAAAATCGCAGTCCATTTCGAACACGGCATCGTACGGGCGAGCCAGCGCCCAGCGGAATCCCTCGATATAGGCAGTGCCCAACCCCAGTTTTCCCGAGCGTTCCAACAGAAACAGACGATCCGGAAACTCCGCCTGCCGCTCCTTGACGATCGCTCCCGTTCCATCGGGCGAGCCGTCGTCCACCACGAGCAAATGGTAACCGCCCTCGAGCGACATCACCTTCGAGATCATCTTCGAAATATTCTCCCGCTCGTTATAAGTAGGTATGACAACCAATTTTTCCATCCAAATACTTTCTTCAGGGTAATTATGTATTTCAGCGTACCTTTATCCGACAGTCACAGCTCCGAATCCGGCAGCCGCTTATTTGCGATTCGCAGCCGCATTTATAATTCTGCCTCTCCGGATCTCCTCTCGGAGAGGACTTGGGCCGCTACACACCCCCAAAGGTACACAAAAGTATATTATCGCCAGCTTAAATCGCCCCCGTCCGAACATCGACACATAAGGCAGCGGTCGCATTCGAATCGCCGCCCCTTTACAGCAACTTGCCGAACCGTCTGCGACCTAATAAATAACGCAGAACGATCGACCCGCAGTATATGCCCCGGGGCTTTCCCTTCACCGCACCGCGAACAGCCCGCCGCTTGGCGGCCAGCGCCTTGTGCGCCCGCAGAAAATCCCGCCACGCACGTCCCACGGCCCGCACGTAATCCGGACGCCCCTGCATCAGGTACGACAGCGCCGCGCACGAGTGGAGCACGGGGCGTACGATGGCCACGACGGCACGCTGTACGGGAGAAGCACACTTGTAGAGCATCGCCAGATTATTGCGATGGTTGTAAAACACCTTCGAAGGCGATCCCTGCGCCAGACTCCCCCCGCCGAGGTGATAAACCCGGCTCCGGGGCTCGATCCGCACCCGGTAACCGGCCAGTTGCATCCGCCAGCAAAGGTCGATCTCCTCCATGTGGGCGAAAAAATCCTCGTCGAAACCGCCCAATGCCCGAAATACTTCGGCCCGGCAGCAGAAAGCAGCGCCGCTCGCCCAAAAAACATCGCGGGCATCGTCATACTGCCCTTCGTCCCGTTCGACACACTGCAAAATACGACCTCGGCAGAAAGGATACCCCAAGTAGTCGATGAAACCGCCCGAAGCTCCGGCATACTCGAACCGCGCAGGCTCGACGAGCGACAGCAGCTTGGGCGCTACGGCAGCCACGGTCCGATCCCGATCGAGCGTTTCGACGAGCGGTTCGACCCATCCGGCAGGCGTTTCGACATCCGAATTGAGCAGAATGAAATAGTCCGCATCGAGATACTCCAACGCCCGGTTATAACCTCCGGCGAACCCGTAGTTACGGTCCAGTACGATTCGCCCCACAGCGGGAAATTCGCGTTCGAGCACGCCGAGCGAATCGTCCGTCGAACCGTTGTCGGCCACGACGACGCCGACCCCTTCGGGAACCGATGCGAGCACCGAAGGCAGGAAACGGCGCAAATGCCCGGCACCGTTCCAATTCAGGATCACTATTTCTGTTTTCGTTCGCATTCCATGCGGGCCAGATCGGCCGGGGACTTGTGTTTCCACCGCTTGTGCGACCACATCCACAGGTCGGGGTATTCGCGGATCTTCTGCTCCAGACGCCGCACGTAGCGTTCCGTTATTTCATGGGGAGCCACCTCCTCTTCTCCGTCGTAAATCCGGTCGAAATCCATCTCGTAATAACCCGGTTTGACACGCCGCAGCCAACAGCAATATACGGGCAGACCGCAACGCAGCGCCAGCTTCTCCCCTCCGTCGAAAAAGATCGTATCCCGATTGAGGAAGCGGAACCAATGGCTGTCGGGACGGCGCGGCGGATTCTGATCGGCAATCAGTCCCATCACGATATTCTTGCCGTCGATTCCCTTCTCCCGATTTCGCAGATAGAAGCGCAGGGACTCAGCCATCGGTACCGGACAGATATTCGCATGGCTGCGCAGACGTTTGTACAATTCGTCGAAAACGCGACTCCGCAGGGGATGATAGACCGCCACGACCACCTGCGAAGGGACGATAATCCCCCAGAACGAACAGTATTCCCAGCACCCCAAATGAGCCGTCAGAGCGATCCAGTCCCGGCCCTCGACCGCAGCCATCTGCTTTTCCAGATCCTTTACGACGACGACCTGACGGCATTTCTCGTCGGTGAGTCCGGCCAGACTGAAGGTATCTACGAAAATCTCCGCCAAAGTACGGTAAAAACCTCTCCGGATAGCATGCAACTCCTCCAGGCTTTTCTCCGGAAAAGAGTTCCGCAAATTCTCCGTCACGACCCGATAACGGTAACGCAACAGGCGCAACGCACCGAAAACGGCCGGTTCCACCACGTAATAGCGAAACCAATACGGCAAAATGGAGAAAAACTTACAGAAAATCCAGAGGCTTTCCAGTCCGATCCTTCCCCAAAAACCCAGATTCGGGCTTTTCTGTCTTTCTACCTCCGGCTTACTCATTCGATTTCGGTTCTACGAACAGTTTCACATTATCGACCTTCGTGCGGACCGAAAGCCACTTGCGCAACTGCTCCCGGTCTATCTGGCGTTGGAAATCCTTCGGCGTAATAACGCAGACCAACAGCGTATCCAGCGGTTTGCCCGCAACGTCGAACATCACCCCTTTGGTAAGCGACATCGACTCCACGTTATCCGACATCACGCCCACCTCCTGCGAAATATCGCCGATATCGACATTCGTCACCTGATAGCGAGCCAGTCGCTGTTTCATCTCGGCGATTTGCCGATTCTTCTCGTCCAGCAGCTCCACGTAACTCGACTGCAGCGACTGCAAATCGACTTTATCCGAGGTCGATGCCTGGCGCACCACCAATTCTGTCCGGGGCAGCCCGTAGCTGGCAAGCTGTCCCCGCGCATTCTCGATCACATCTTCGCCGAGCGGCTCCCCGACCAACAGCAGTTCGATACGGGGCGATTCTCCGCCCCGGCGGTAGATCTTGCTGGATTCGATCACACGGGTCTGCGGGAAATTGAACACCTGGGCGAATACTTATCGGCCTGCACCTCGAAAATCGAAACCCGCACCATATGCAAGCCGATGAATACGCTGGGAATAAACGTAACGAGCGTAATCGCCAGCATCGTCCGCTTCACGAAACGCTCGCGGGATTTGTTGAGAAACGTCTTCTTCCTGTACTTCAGAAACCGGGTAAAAATATAAGTAGCCAGGGCGATAAAAACCGTATTGATGAAAAACAGGTAAAACGCCCCGAAGAAAAAACGATACTGTCCCGTCGCCAGACCGAACCCCGCCGTACAGAGAGGCGGCATCAACGCCGTAGCGATCGCAACGCCCGGAATAACGGTCGAATTACGATCCTGGCGCGATTGCGCCACGATACCGGCCATACCGCCGAAAAAGGCGATCAACACGTCGTAAGTCGTCGGAGTGGTACGTGCGAGCAACTCACTGCTCGCATTCCCCAGCGGGGAGATGAAAAAGAAGAGGGTCGAAGTCGAAATCGCCACGACGAACATCAGGACGAAGTTCCTGACGGATTTTTTCAGCAGGTCGAAATCGTTGATCCCGAGCGAAAAGCCGATACCCATAATCGGCCCCATGATCGGAGAAATACACATGGCGCCGATAATTACGGCGGCCGAATTGACATTCAGGCCCAGCGACGCCACCATCGTAGCGCAAATCAGGACCCACAAATTGACGCCGCGAAACTCCGTACCCTTGCTGATGTTGGCAGCTACTTCATCCTGCGAGGCCTTGTCATCCTCCAGACTGAAACGGTCCCGCATAAAAGCCCGGAACTCCGCCCAAAGTCGGAACGAATGACGGGACTGCTCTTTCAATTCACTATTTTCCATATCACTCATTTACTCTTCTTCGGATTCTGTATCCATATTCTTTCCCGGTTTCGGAAGCCCCGCCACCACGATCACGAACTCTCCTTTGGGCGTATGTTCCCGGAAATAGTCCGCAACCTCGGCAAGGGTTCCCCGCACGGTCTGTTCGAACTTTTTGGTCAGTTCCCGCGACACGGCCGCCATCCGCTCCGGACCGAACACCTCGGCGAACTGTTCGAGGGTCTTGACCACCCGGAAAGGCGACTCGTAAAAAATCATCGTACGCGGCTCCGACGCAAGGCTCTGCAAATGCTTGTTGCGGCCTTTCTTCTGGGGCAGAAAACCCTCGAAGCAAAACCGGTCGCACGGAAAGCCGCTCTGCACGAGCGCCGGAACGAAAGCCGTAGCTCCGGGCAGCGTCTCCACCTCGATCCCCGCTTCAAGACAGGCCCGCACCAGCAGGAATCCCGGGTCGGAGATTCCCGGCGTGCCCGCATCCGAAATCAGAGCCGCTGAACGGCCCTGGGCGATGTTGTCGGCCACCAGACCAACCGTCGCATGTTCATTGAACTTGTGGTGGGCATACATCTTTTTCTCGATGCCCAGATGCTTGAGCAGCACCGACGAGGTGCGCGTGTCTTCAGCCAGAATAAAATCGACTTCGGAAAGCACCCTGACGGCCCGAATCGTGATGTCGTCCAAATTTCCGATCGGCGTAGGAACGATATAGAGCTTAGCCATCGTCAGGAGAGTTTACGTTCCAGCAACTCCATCAGGAACCTCACTCCGTCGGACGAAGGGTTCCAATCGTAATTCTCGGAGATATAGATAATGCAGTCGTCCAGGTCGTCAAACTCGTTCAGACGGTCGATCGTCCGTTCGTACCGCTCGGTATCGCCGCCGAACAAGTCCCGCAGCAACAGGAATTTGTCGTTGATACCGATCGCCTGCTTCAGGTCGGTGATCCGCTCCTTGCGCACGATTTCGGAAGCCATGTCCTTCGGCGCGGCGATCGTGTCGGCCAGCGTATGCACGTCACCGCCCAACACCTCGCCCAGCACCGGCTCCGGTTCGGCGGCAAACGGGTATTTCGGGGCATCGGTTTTAGCCGAAGTCGTTTCGGCGACGACCGTCTTTTGCGAAGCGGCAACGGAAGCATCGGCATCCGCCGCATTATCCGCTTGCTCCGAAATCTCTGCAGCGACAGAGTCGGATTCCGATGTTTCGGACTGTGGCTCCGGCATTTGCGACGTTACGGACTTCTTCGGTTCATCCATTTTATCGAGGAGTGTTTCCGGCTGCGGAGCCACTGCATCGTCCTGCTCCTTTCCGGCGGTTGCCCGTTGCTGCGGCGCCGCTGCATGCCCCGGCTTCTGCCCGATTCCGACCGGAATCTTCGAAGCAGCGGCTTCCTGCGGCCCGTCCGTTTCGTAGAGGGACATGATGACCCGGCGCTTCTCCCTGTGACGGATCACCAGATCGTCCAGATCGAACAGACTGTCCGACACGACGACTTTCTGCTTCGATTCGGTATCGGCTTCAGAGGAGGGGGCAACCACCTGTCCGGCAGACGATCCGGCAAGCCCCTCCTGACCGATCCGAGCCGCAGCATCGCGCCCGGTTCCCGGCGCTTTGCCGGCCCGCCCTTCCATCGAAACGTCCTGCCGCGAAAAACCGGCCGCCGCAGACAGCGACACCTCGACGGCCGCAGGCTCCGATACAGGAACAGACTGCACAGCGGGTACAGATTCCGATACAGGCACGGGTTCAGGGGCAGTTCCGACGGCAGGCGCCGGATCCGGCTCGGGTACAGAAGCGGGAGCAACAACAGGCATCGGTTCCGACATAGGTTCTGTAACGGCAGACACTGAAACCGGCTTCTCGGAAGACGCAGGTTCCGGCACAGCCGCAGACTCCCCGACGGGTGCATCCAAAGCTTCGGGCATCGCAGCCGACTCCGGCAGGAAATCGCGGACAGGCTCCGCCAGCAAATCGTCCAGGTCGATACTTATTTCGGACACCGGCGCAACTTCGGCGACGGACTGCTGCGCAGCGACGGACGCGGAAGCGGAGGAATCCCCTTCGTCGAAATTCGCAAACCGTATCGCTTCATACAATTTTTTGAGCTTGTCCAAAACCAAATCCCGCTCGATGCCGGGGACATCGTGCGAACCCGCCCAGCCATCGACCAGTTCGATCAAACGGGCAAGTTCTTCCTGTATCTTGTTCACCTCCATAACAAAATCGGTTTATCAGAGCCAAAGGTACGAAAAATATCGGATGCGGGAAACGGTTTGTCCGCAGATTGCCAAAAATTCACCGATGCAGCTCGACGATTATTTTCCGAATCGGAAAAACTATGTATATCTTTGCTTCGGATGCAAAACCGAACGAAAAACCTTCGAACGGACACCGCACCCGCTTTGCTGCATATACCCACACTAAAAAAATCATCCTGAAATGGATATTCTGGAACTGCGCCGCTATTGCCTCTCCCTGCCGCTGGCAGAAGAGTGTACCCCGTTCGACGAAACGACCCTGGTCTTCAAAATCGGGGGCAAAATGTTCTGTTACACCGATATGGTGGAATTCCGATGGATCGCTGTAAAGTGCGATCCGGATCGGGCCGTTCTGCTTCGCGAACGCTATCCGGAACTGGTCACTCCCGCTTTCCACAGCAACAAACGCCACTGGAACGGCATCCGTACGGATGGTGATCTGCCCGACGCCTTTATCCGCGAGCAACTCCGCCACTCCTATCTGCTCGTCGCGGCAGGCATCACCCCCAAAGCCTTGCGGCAGGAAATACGAAACCAGATCGAAAAAGCCGGGCTCCCCGAAGAGTAACCCGGCTTTCGCCTCTTTCCCGAATCAGCCCCGCATCTGCCGCCGCATCATCCGACGCCAGCGGAAATACCCGGCCAGCGACATCGTCAGGTAAATCGTGTAGAGCAATGCGGTGAGCGGGATCTCCTTGTAGAAATAGAGCCCGACCGTCACCAAATTGACTACAAACCATACAAACCACTGTTCCAGATACTTGCGCGAAAGCATCCACATTCCCACGATGCTCAGCGACGTGGTCAGGCTATCCCAGAACGGCACGGTGCTGTTGGTAAAGGTCACGAGCACCCAGTAGATGAACAGATGGATCGCCGCATACGCCGCCGCGATCATCGGCCAGCGGCGTGCGGGCGTACGGGAAATACCGCCGCCCTTTTCGGTTTTGGGAGCGTTGCGCCATACCAGCCACCCATAGACACTTGCCAGAAAATAATAGACGTTCATGCCGAAATCGGCATAAAGCCCCGTCTGGAAGTAGAGCGTACCGTGCACGACGGGCATCACCAGCCCCACGAGCCAGAGGTAGATGTTGGCCCGGTATTCGAGCCACAGATAGAGCAGCCCCAGCGTAAAGCCGACGATCTGCAGGATGAGTTTGAGTTCCATCGCCTAAAACCGCACCGTTACGTTGGCCAGCACGTTGAACATCGCCTGGGGAAAATAGAAGGCCGAATCTTCGCGCACACCTCCGACAATCGACGAATAACCGTAGCCGTTGTTACAATACTCCGTATTGAAAAGATTGTTGATCTGCACGCCGAAACGCACGCTTCCGATCTTCGAGGCAGCCAATTCATACCCCAGGTTCAGGTTGGTGACACAGTAGTCGTCGAGCGACAGCGCATCGTTGCGGCCGTTGGTAAAGTATTGTTTGCCGACATACTGCGTATGCAGCAGGGCGCTGAACCCTTTGACATGGAAATCCAATAGCACTCCGGCGATGACCGACGGAGAGTAGGAAAGGGTCGAGGTCCCGAGATACAGCTCCTTTTCGCCCAGGTAGTTCCAGTCGGCGTCGTACTCCGAAACATATTCCGTATAGTTCTCGATCCGGTTCTGGCTCAGGGTCGCATTGGCTCCCAGCGAAAACCAGCGGGCGATGTTCAGCGAAGCCGAGAGTTCGATGCCCCGGCGGTAACTGTCTGGAATATTGCGGGACAGCTCCTGCCCCGTGTCCGAGAGTTCGCCCGTAGCGACCAGCTGATCCTTGTAGGACATATAGTAGAAGTTCACGCCCGCCTCGAAACGGTCGTTGTGGAAAAGATAGCCGAACTCCCAGTCGTACAGCCGCTCCGAGGTGGGATACTCCCCGTTCTTGGTATCGGTGAAGTTGCTGCGCGTAGGCTCCTTCTGCGCCACGGCGAACGACACATAGACCTTGTGATTCCGGGCGAAAGTGTAGTTCACGCCCGCTTTGGGGTTGAAAAAGTGATAGGTACGGTGAATATCCAACTCCTGAAGCGCCGAAGTGGTGCTGTTGAAATTGTCGTTGGTGCCCGTAATGTTATGCCGGATGAAACGGTACTGCAGGTCGGCATAGAGGTTCAGCCCCCGCGCAGCCTCCCAGTTGATCTTGGCGAAGACGTTGGCATCGTACTTGGTCGAGGCGTTACGATAATATTCGTGACGCGGGAAGCCGGGTGCATCGACGACCGACATCACGTTTCCCCAGTGGCCGCCGTCATATACGTTGCCCGCACCGCCCAGGGCCAGTTGTACGCGACCACGAGTATAGTTGGCCGATGCCACCACGCCGCCGAAATGGTTGTCCATCGACTTGCGGCGAATCAGATTGCTTTCGGTAATCGGCTCGTTCGGATCGTCCGTAGGGATCGGCGCGATACCGTACTCACTCAACGTCTGTCCGTTCTTATACTGGTTGTAATAACCCGAACCGTAGGTGTAGTGGCCCGTGACATTCAGCGTCCAACGGGCGTTGAAGCGATGATTGACGATCAACTGATTGTTGATCTGGGTATAGTTATCCGTCTGGTTATCATAAAACGAAATCGATCCGTCGGCATGTTTGACAAGCCCCTGCGAATTGTAGCGCCGGTCGGTTTCGAGCTGCTCCTTCGTCACGCCGTCATAAGCCAGTCCGACTCTGGCCACACCGCCGAAGGAGATCAGCTTCACGGCCGTACCCCCATCGTAGTACCCGACCTGCAACATGTAGGACTCCAGGTTGGTGAAGGCCCGATCGACATAACCGTCCGAGGAGATATGCGAAAGCCGGGCATCGACGGTCCAATGGCCGCCCATGAGTCCCGAACCGATCTGCAACGACTGTTTGTTGGTGTTGTAGGAGCCATAGGAAAGGGACGCTTCGCCAGAAAATTCGCTCGACATCGGGGCGGTGGTCATATTCACCGAACCGCCGAAGGCTCCCGTACCGTTGGTCGAGGTTCCGGCACCGCGCTGTACCTGGATCGTTCCGACCGAAGAAGCCATGTCGGGCGTATCGTACCAATAGACCGAGTGGCTCTCGGCATCGTTCATCGGCACGCCGTTGGTTGTGACATTGATGCGCGAAGCATCCGAACCGCGCAGACGGAACGCCGTACCGCCGATGCCGTTGCCGGCATCCGAAGTGGCGACCACCGACGGAGTCATTTGCAACAACGTCGGCATGTCGCTGCCGAAATTCCGGCGAGAAATCGCTTCTCGGCCGATATCGGCATATGCCACCGGAGTTTTGCGATCGACGCGGGTAGCGGTCACCTCGATCTGCTGCAATTCGTACAGTTTCATGGAATCCGGAGTCATGGAGTCCGTTTCCACCGGTTCGTCCGCGTGCACCGGCATCGCGCACCAGACAGCCGCAGCCGTAAGCGGCAGTAAGAAAATCCTTTTCATAACTTTAATTGAATTAAAAGAACAGAAAAGGGGTATGTCGTATCGATTATAGATTCCCGGTTTCAGCATTACCCGTATCCGGTACAATGGGTATAATCTCAGCCTGACAGTAAGGCACCCCTTCAAGAATACGGGCGCAAAGATAACATTAAATTTCGGAAAATCGCACCGCATCACAAAAAGAGTACGCCACCCGGCTCGACCCCAGGAATGGCGCACAGCTTTGTTCGAACAACTCACTCCGAATGCGGCGGACAGCGACGAAAAACCGACTGTTCGGATATTTGCCGAAAAAAACGTTTACAACCCGGAACCAGGCAAAACCCGGGACCGTTTTCCGGCTCCGACAGTTGAAAAATCCGGTATCTTCCTCGGGACAGGGCAAGCCTGGGGAGAGTCATCACCTACCGGAAAGTACCGAACCGATAGACGGTCTTCTGGCAATAAAATCCGTCAGGCGCAAGCAGCGGAGAAGGAAATTCCGGCCGATTGACCGCATCGGGATACCCCTGACAGACGACGGCGACCCCTTCGTAATCCCGGTAGCGGCCGCCCGACTTCGTTTCGGGGCATCCGCCGCCCAAGCGATTGCCGGTGTAGAGCGTCACGCCGGGCTGCGAAGAGAGAATCTCCACCCGGCGTCCCGAACGTGCATCGCGCAATTCGCCGACTTCGGTCAGGATATTCTGCCGCCAACCGTCCACGGGGAAGAAGTGGTCGTACCCCCGCAGCATCCGGATCCGGTCGAAATCGGAATCGACGCCCTCACCCAAGCGGCGCAGTGAACGGAAATCGGCGGGCGTACCGGCAACACCGAGCAGTTTCCCGGTAGGAATCAGACGATCGTCCGCTTCCAAAACAGTCGAAGCATCGAGCCGCAGCTCGTGGTCGAGTACCGACCCGCTGCCCTCGCCGCCCAGATTGAGCAGCAGGTTGCAGGCCATGTTCACGGGCGTCGTCCGGTCGGTTCGAGCGATATAAGTTATTTCCAGCGCATTATCTTCGTCGAAATCGAAAGCGGCCTCGACCTGCAAATTACCGGGATACCCCTGATCGCCGTCGTCGGAAGAGAGCGACATCACGACCCGGTTGGTTTCGACACGGCTCTCCCACAAGCGCCGGCGAAGCCCTTCACACCGCCGTTGAGATGCCCGGCCATGCCGTTTATATCCAAGCGGTATTCTTCGCCGTCAATCCGCATCGTCCCGTAAGCGATGCAACCGGCCACGCGGCCGATGCTTTTGCCGCACAGGGCCGGATCGCCGAAATAACTGCGGAAATCCTTGTAACCCAGCGCCACATCCGCCAAATGTCCGTCACGATCGGGAACCAGAATCGACACGACAGCCGCGCCGACATTGCAAAGCCGCACTTCGGCACCTGCGGCATTGCGCAGCGTATAGAGCACAACGGCCTCGCCCTCCGAAGTGGCGCCCCAGATCTGCTGTTCGATCTCCATCCCTATTCGCCCGGCTTCAGATTACGCAGCAGGTTGTCGATACGACGCAGGGTCTCCTCCTTCCCGATGAAAGAGGTAACGTCGTACATACCGGGACCCTTGCCGGCTCCGACCAGCGCCAGGCGCAGCGTGTTCATCACCTGTCCCAGCGAATACCCTTCTGCTCGATCCAGCCGTGCACGATCCGCTCGGTATTTTCGAGCGAAAAATCGTCGATGCCGGCCAGCACCTCGCGCAGTTCGCGCAGCATAGCCGGATTATCGCCCTTCCAATACTTCTTAGCCTGCTTCTCATCGTACTGAGTCGGAGCGACGAAGAAGAACGAGGTCAGATCCCACAGATCGGTGATGAACGTGGCCCGCTCTTTCATAATGCCTGCGGCACGCCCGGCCAACTCGTCCGAAACCTCGATGCCGTGCTCGCGCAGGATCGGCTGATACAGTGCGGCCAGTTCCGCGTCGCTCTTATGGTGCATATACTGGGCGTTGAACCACTTGGCCTTGTCGGGCTGGAAGCGGGCGCCCGATTTCGAAACGCGCTCCAGCGAGAAGTTGTCGATCAGCTCCTGCATCGAGAAGATCTCCTGCTCGGTGCCGGGATTCCACCCCAGCAACGCCAGCATGTTGATAAACGCCTCGGGGAAATAACCGTCCTCGCGGTAACCGCGTGCGGTTTCGCCCGTCGGGGATTTCCAGAAGAGCGGGAACACGGGGAACCCCATCTTGTCGCCGTCGCGCTTCGAGAGTTTGCCACCGCCCGTAGGTTTCAGCAGCAGAGGCAGATGCGCGAAGCGGGGCTGCAGGTCCGTCCAACCAAAGGCCCGGTACAGCAGATAATGCAGCGGCAACGACGGCAGCCACTCCTCGCCACGGATCACGTGCGACACCTCCATCAGACGGTCGTCCACGATATTCGCCAGATGGTACGTAGGCAGCGCATCGGCCGACTTATAGAGCACCTTGTCGTCGAGCGTCGAAGTGTTCACCTCGACATGCCCCCGGATCAGGTCGTCCATTTCGACGATCTCGTTTTCGGGCATCTTGAAGCGAATGACCCACTGGTCGCCCCGCGCGATGCGGGCTGCGACCTCCTCTTTCGAGAGAGAGAGCGACGTAGGCAGTTTCTCGCGGATCGAATAGTTGTATGCGAAAGTTTCGCCGCGCGCCTCGTACTCCTTGCGCAGGGCGTCCAACTCCTCGGCAGTATCAAAAGCGTAGTAGGCCCATCCGGACTCCACGAGCTGTTTCGCGTATTTCAGGTAGATGTCGCGCCGCTCGCTCTGGCGGTACGGCGCATGAGGGCCGCCGACGCCGACACCCTCGTCGATCTCGATGCCGCACCACTTGAGCGACTCGAGGATATACTCCTCGGCACCCGGCACGAAACGCTGCGAGTCGGTATCTTCGATACGAAGAATCATCGTACCGCCGTGCCGACGCGCGAACAGGTAGTTATAAAGCGCCGTACGTACGCCGCCGATATGCAGAGGCCCCGTAGGGCTGGGTGCGAAGCGCACCCGGACAGGTCTTTCCATATTTCGTTACTCTTTGTTGATTTCCTTTTTATCGTCATGTTCGGATTCGGCCGTCTTGCGACCGGCCGCATCCTGCGCCGCTGCACCCCCTCGGGCAGGTTTGCACAAAGTCGGCGCCACGGCCCACAGCGCACACATCACCCACACTACGAAGGCACCCGATACCACGCGCCAGACCGCATCGTTCCTCAAAGCGACCACTGCGAGAAGCAGGACGAAAAATATCCGTTCCGTCCATCGGGAGGTAAGCGCCCGGGCGATTTTTGCACGATTTCCCATACCGTTTACTTAATGCGGTATTCGACCCGCATGGTGATACGGGCTTTTTTCTGCCGGCTCGAGGTGTTGAACGATCCTCCGGCCGAGAACTCCTCGTTGGTATTGGCACCCGTGATCTGGAACACGCCCATACGGGCCGAAGCCACTCCGCCGAGCTTCGCTCCGGCATTGACCGCGATCTTCTCGGCACGGACACGGGCATCGGCCGATGCTTTCTCGATGAGCGACAACTTCACGTCGTCGAGCTTCGTATAGTAATAATCGGGCTGCATAGCCTCGATCGAAACGCCCTGGGCGATCAGCGAAGAGATTTCACGCGAAACATTCTCGACGGCATCGACACTCTTCGACTCGACGGTGAAGCCCTGCGAAAGCCGGTAACCGGTAAACCGCTGTCCGGCCCAACTGCCATTGGCCGAATAGACCGGCTCGTACTGCTTGGTGACGTTCACGAACTGGAAGACCACGGCTTCAGCAGCGATCCCTTTCGAGAGGAGGTAGTCGTACACCTTCTTCTTGCTGGATTCGATCTGCGCGTATCCCGCTTCGACGTTCTGCGCCTCGGCGGTGATGAAACCGTTCCAGACGATCAGGTCGGACGAGAACTCGGTTTCGCCGAGGCCCGTCACCACGATCGTCTCCTGCGCGTGGTATTTATATGTGTACGCCCTTGCGAGCAACCAGGCACTGACGACGATCGCCGCACCGATGATGAGGTACTTCCAATACGCTTTCATAACCGTAATATTTTAAGAATTATATTTGCTAACCCGCCGCAATTCATCGGCCGCTTCCGGTCCGGCGTTTTCAACAGGACACGATCACCGCATCCGGCGGCGCCCCGCCCGCTACCGTAAACGGCAGCGCGGCACTACACGTTGAACAGGAAGTGCATGATGTCGCCGTCCTGCACCACGTACTCCTTACCCTCAACCCCGATCTTGCCCTGGTCGCGGCAGGCCTTTTCGGAACCCAGCGCCACATAGTCGTCGTACTTGATGACTTCGGCACGGATGAAGCCCCGCTCGAAATCGGTGTGGATGATGCCGGCGGTCTGGGGCGCTTTCATGCCCCGGCGGAAAGTCCAGGCACGGCTCTCGTCGGCACCGGTCGTGAAGAACGTCTGCAAATCCAGCAATTTATAGGCCGCTTTAATCAGACGCGCCACGCCCGACTCCTTCAGGCCGATCTCTTCGAGGAACATCGGCGCTCCTCGTACTCGTCCAGCTCGGCGATGTCGGCCTCGGTAGCTGCGGCGACGATCAGCATCTCGGCCCGCTCGTCGGCAATGGCGGCCTCGACGGCCCGGGTATGTTCGTTGCCCGTCACGGCGCTCTTCTCATCAACGTTGCAGACGTAGAGCACCGGTTTGTCGGTCAGCAGGTTCAGGTCGGCGACCAGCTTGCGGTCCTCTTTCTCGAGCTCCACGGTCCGGGCGCTCAAACCCTGCTCCAGGACGGCCTTGTACTGCAACAGGATCTCCACGGCACGTTTGGCCTGCTTGTCCCCGCCCACGACAGCCTGCTTCTGGGTCTTGGCAAGGCGGTTCTCGATGGTTTCGAGGTCCTTGAGCTGCAACTCGGTATCGATGATACCCTTGTCGCGCACAGGGTCGATCGAACCATCGACATGGGTAATGTTATCGTTCTCGAAACAACGGAGCACATGAATAATGGCGTTCGTGTTGCGGATGTTGGCCAGAAACTTGTTGCCCAGCCCCTCGCCTTTCGAGGCACCTTTCACCAGTCCGGCGATATCGACGATCTCGATAGTGGTGGGAACCACCCGCTTGGGATTGTCGATCTCCGCGAGCCGAATGAGCCGTT
>ERZ860023.315-NODE-315-length-31073-cov-1.759559_pt1 | contig 31073 bp, 25 predicted proteins | sample MGYA00509983_ERZ860023 | MGnify/ENA primary metagenome ERZ860023 (study PRJEB30046, sample SAMN00715180) | human gut metagenome | study: EMG produced TPA metagenomics assembly of the A metagenome-wide association study of gut microbiota in type 2...
CTGTTATTTCGAAGAATTGGTTTCGGGGGATCACTTCAAAATCAATATATACAGTCAGCATCTCCGAACGTTTCCAGTTCAACGTATTGAAAATCGTAAGGGTCGGGTTCTTGCCTCTGCGGAGGTCTCCTTGAAGTAAACCGACGGAGGTTTCATACAGCATTTGTGTTCTTTTGACTGCTTCCCATGCATAGGCTGACTTTTCTCCCCATTGCACCTGACTGTTTTGCACAACGGATCACTGACGCTTTCGGATGCTCCGAACGTGTGTTCATCATAAAATAGCAGGCTTTCATGTATGGCTCTATTCGTTGGTGAGTGGTCTGTGGCAGGCATTTGTCTTTTAATACAGCCATAGACAGTAGCCCTTCTACCGCTGTCATATCCGAATGAGTTTTGCGTGAAGCTGCTGTTTCTCTTGCGGCAGAACCGAAACCGTCTGTCCACCAGTCTGGATATGCGGCTCTGTATGCGGGAATTTTATCCTCGTATCGCTTCGTTACATAATCCAGAAATTCGGATGCAGTGGCACTTCGTAGCTTAGGATATGCGTACTTTTCATTCCATCTCTGATGAGTTTGCATTCAATGATGGAGGGCGGTGAATTATCCGTGAAATAACCGGAGTATTGTACGCCTACTGCATCAAACGGATAATGCTTACGCTCCAGTTCTGATAAATAATGTAGTAACTTCGGTTCTGTCTTTTGAATGTCTCCCTGCTCTATTCCCCAGAAATTGCCGGTATTATAATGGTCGGCACGGTAAGTCAGGATCGGTTTACCTGACGGAGATTCCCATTGGAAGACAGTCGGCATATTAAACGGAACCTGCGATTTGTAATGGTGTTCTCCCATCCACAGGTATTTTATCCCGAGGTCCGGCAGATAATCTGCCAGACACCATGCAATTCCGTTGACGTCATTCTGCATGGCCAGCGCAGAGGGAATTCCATGTTTTCTGAATTCTTTGACAGGCTGAAGGAAAGTCTTGAAAGAGTTTTCGTCTACAATCTCCGACATATTGAAATACATGGATGCAACTTCTATTTGTCCTTCGGCAATGTATTTTTTTAGTTTGTTCACTTGTTCTTCCGGTCTGTTTTTCAAATACTCGTCTACAGCCCACGCCGATTCGCAGGTCCATCTGAACTTCGCATCATCTGTGTAGTCTTTTGTTTGTTCGCAGTATTCAATGGCATAATCTATATACCGGAGATGTTCCGACAGGATTTCGGTTTGAGGTTTGGTGTAGCCTATATCTGTGTGAGTATGCTGAACGAGATATACTGTCCATTTCTTGACAGGAGTTGCCTTTTCATTGATTTTCTGACGGTTTTTCCTTGTTCTTTCAGTATGATCGGTAACTCACATGGAGCGGTGACTTCCGGAATGGATGTCTCAATGTTATTTATTCCGGGGGACAATACGTATCTTTCCGGTGGGAAATTACCGACTTGCAGTTCCACCGGTCTCTTTTTATGATGCCAGTTGACTGCTTTTATTTTGACCGGCTGTCTCAGTTCTTTTTTCTTTCCGACCACCAATACAGGAGAGAAGGCGGAAGATACGAGACTGGCTTTGGTCGTAAGATTGTTTGTTTGCAGAGGAGAGTCAGATGTCAGCTTTATCTGGTCGAATGCTACCCAACTGCCTGATATATTTCGGATCGTGAGTGTGTTGTTTCCTGCTCTGAACTCATCAGCCGGAATGTCAAGCGTGACGGATAACTCTTTTGAAGTTGTTTCTTTTGTGTCCAGATATTCAGGGTTGTGCCTTTGGGTGTTTGGATGGATTTCTCGAAGCTGTTGAGCCTCACCTCCAGTCGGGGAGGTGAGGAAGGATGAGTTTCTGCAAATAGAAGTCGTAGTTGTATTTGGGTTGTCGGAGAAGGAGCTTCGGCCAATGAAAAGCCAATAACAGCCTGCCCTGATATGCCACCTGCCCAGGCATCACTAGGCCCCGGCAGAAAGTAAGGAAAATCAGCAGAATGATTTCTCCCTACTTCGTATAGATAAACATCATTGATGTAGTTCCGATAATCGTTTTTATAGAACTTGAACTCTTTGGCGGATTTATCTTTGTTTCCTATTTGCCAGACTGTATTTTGAGAATGAGCTGTGAGAGTTCCCAACAATCCGATGATACAAACGATTTCTTTAATTTTTATCTTTCTCATGTGAGTTCCTTTTAGAAAATGATATGCCGTTGCTATTCTTAATTAGAATTCGTATGTATCAGGTGACCAGCTATCCAGCCATTGAATAGCCATGCTTCCGTCTTCACGGAACTGTATAGGCAACCAGATATAGGTTGAGTGAATTAGGTCTGTTTTATTCCATTTGTCAAACATGGCTATGTATGCGTCTTTCTTTCCTTGAATCGGCAGTACATGGGTACTTTGTCCATAGAAGGTTTGTCGGCATCTTTTCCTACACAAGGATTTCCTTTTACGGTCCATGGTCCTAAAATTTGGGTAGCCACTGCATATTCCGCTTCATTGGGACTCCAGCCGGTACATCCCGAACTGATGACGTAGTATAGTCCGTTGTGTTTGAACACAGCAGGGGCTTCCCGGAATTTACCTGCGAAATTGCGTGTGAAAGTGCCGGAAGGTTTCAGGTAATCGTCGGACAGCAAACTGATATATAATGTAGAATTCTGTTCGGAAGAGTAGATATGATAAGCTATCCCATCATCGTCAACATACAATGTCATGTCACGGGACATCTGTCCGCCCTCCAAGTCACGCTTCACGAACAACCCCTTATTTACAGCCTCTCTCCACTCGGGTGTCCACCATTCTTCAAACTGTTCCATATTCCACTGCATGTCCCGTTCTTCCTCCGTCATATTCAGCGGAAATATTCCAGGGCAGACACGACTCGAAGAAACAAAACGATAAGGTCCCGTCGGAGAATCACTGACAGCCACTCCCGCACGGGCAGCCTCATAGCCTTTACCCTTCAGCTCCAAATGAAACCACATGACAAATTTCTTCGTCCTTTTGTTGTAAATCACCTTGGGACGTTCCATAATACAGCCTTTCTCTATTTCATTGCCCGCTTCTTCCGATACAGACAAGGCCACCCCCTCGTATCTCCAGTTACATAAATCGGTAGAAGAGTAGCAAGTTACTCCCACTTCCGTAGAGAATCCCTTTGCCGGACGGTGTTCACCGAACCAATAATATTTACTGTCAAATAACAGTATACCACCACCGTGTGCATTAATATACTCCCCGTTTACATCGTTCCACACTCCGGCCGGAACCATTTCGTCCTTTCCCTTTAAGGTGAAATCATTTTGTGCCTGTAGGCCGGTGATTGACGCTACGATAACCAACCATGCCCCTAAAAACTTGAAATTAAAATTAGTCATACTCTGTCTTGTTTCTATTTATAAAGAAGGGAGCAGGACGCCTTCTCACCGGAAAGTGTATCCTACCCCCTAAATCAAATACCTATTGAAAAATGCCTTTATTTCTCAGCCGGCTGGTCAGCTACCACCGGCCAATAAGGATTCTGGTAAAGAATGGAAGTCGATACATCCGCTCCCGAAGTGGCTGTCAACTGGAATTGCTTGATCATGATAGGATTCAAATAGTGTGCCATTTTCCAAGTACAGCCGTTATAGGCAGACTGGTTGCTGCTTCTCTCGAACGGACGGAGATACTCACTCTTGTCTTTCGATGAGACATTAGCCTTGTCTGTCCCGTCAGCAACCAAAATGGATTTTCCATTATCATCCAGATACCAGTCCTCCATCGGAGTATTCCACAAATGCATACCTTCCAGATGGCTGGGAGCAGTCATCAGTTGGTCCATAGAACGCCAACGGCACAAGTCCATGTAGCGAAGACCTTCAGCCAGGAACTCGCAACGACGTTCACGACGGATATTATACAGAGTCTTGTCAGAGATGACACTTCCACCCGTATAGGCTCCCCAATCATTTTCAGCCTCCTTGCTCATGTCCGTTGCAGCGATAGTCTTGTCAAAATCAGTACTGATGCCGGCACGTTGACGAAGTACAGTCCAATATTCACGAGCCGTAGCATCCAGCGTTCCATTGAGCAGATAACTTGCTTCCATATAATTCAGCAGAGCCTCAGCCGCACGGAAACATACAGCTGCCGTATACCACCGCCATTGGCATAATACTTACGGTTGAATGAACCACCCTTGCGCAATGCATAGCCGGTAGCATAGCCACGCTCACCGTCACCACTCGTAATGGCCGGATAGGGCTCTTCCATCACAACTTCCGTACCTTCATTATTATCAACTTCAAAAAGGATGTTCTTCTGTCCCGGTTCTTTCAGGAAGATACTGAGACGCGGGTCACGGTTTACACGTACATCAGCAACCGTCTTGTCGCCCATATAATAGCCGTCACCATCCGCATAAGAACCGTGAGCATAAACCGGAGTACCATCCTTCATCAGGAAATTCTGTACGAATCCACGGGTCAGACCGATACGGTAATTACCACGTCCGGCAGCGGCATTGATGTTATGAGTAGAGAGTCCGCGGGCATCTGGCGCCACAACAGTACTTCCTTCACATCCGAAAGGTCTTCTTGTGCAAACATATCAAAGTAAGGATTTGACGGGTCATCAGCTGATTGTTGCAACACACCGGTATTCTCCGTCAAACTCCCTTTGTATTTATCTGCTACAAGTTTGGAAGCCTCTACGGCCTGTTCCAAGAAGTACTTCACTTCATTATCAATGTTTCCGCTCGGATACTGATAATTGTTGTGAAGAGATGCCCCCGGCCAGCCTTCTCCACCAGGTACGAATGCCGTACCCTTGAAATTCTGCAACCAAGTAGCCTCGAACAGTGCCACACGTGACTTAACCAGCATCGCAACATCCTTATTGATACGGGTCGTCGCCATATCGACATCACTCATATAGGCATAAGCCTTGTCAAGATCGGAAATGATGAAACGTGCCACTTCATTACGCGGAAAACGTTTGCTGGCTTCACGGAGAGCTTCCATCTCATCGGCAAGCGGTTGGTTGATAATCGGGAAGTCGCCGAACAACTGGAGCTTCTTAAAGTACTCGTAAGCACGCAGGAAGTACATTTCTCCGATATAGTGCTTGATGGTGGCTACACTCCCGGAAATTGTATTTTGTGAACCGCTCATGTCCTCACCGAATTTGGGAAGTGCTTCAGACAAAAAGAAATTAATACGATAGATGCGTTCGAACTTCCAATTGTCACTTTCGCTATGAGGTACTTTCCAGCGATCCTGGGTATAGCGGTCATTGGCATTCACCTCTATCTGGTTATCGGTTCCTTTGTCTTCACCGAAGATGCCATAAGTCCACTGGCCGAATGACGGAAGGACATTGGGATATTCATCATTCAGATTGGCTTCCAACTGGGCCGCAGTGGAGTAATAGGTTTCGGGAGAAATGCTTGACATCGGCTCTCTGTCCAGAAAATCATCGCAGGAAGTCGTTCCGGCAATCACTGCCATTGCCATGAACGCTTTTACAATATATCTATAATTCGATTTCATAATATTCTTCATTATTTATGGGATTAAAGTGATACGCTAAGTCCAAAAGACCAAGTTCTTGAAAGCGGGTATGCATTACCGGCACTCTTGATAGGTGCAGAAGCATTGCTGTCCGTGTTACCACCGCTGATGGTTTCGGGATCGAACAACTTGCTCAGTTTGGTTCCCGTCCACAGATTCTCGCCCGATACGAAGATGCGGCAGTTGGTGATACCGATTTTGCGAATCATGGAAGCAGGCAATGTGTAGCCAAGCTGGAAGTTCTTCAAACGGATATAAGACGCATCCTGCAGATAGCGGGTTTGGGTTTCCTGGTTCTGGGTACTGTCAAATCTCGGACGCGCATAGTATGAATTGACATTGGCGGCAATCTCATGACCGGCCAGCCCGACGGGTTCATCACGGAAGTAATCTTCGTGTTCCTTCAAACCGGTTGACCACCACATACCCCATTGGCCAACGCCCCAGAAGATATTGGAACCCTGCCAGTAGTCACGCTTCATCACTCCCTGGAAGAAGAGGCGAACATCAAATCCCTTGTAATTGGCATTCAAGTCAAGACCGAAATGATAACGGGGAGTATTGTTGCCTATCACCTTCAAGTCACCGTGGTCCTCCAAAGTCTGTGCACCTTTGGTGATGCCCGGTTTGCCATCCTGGTCGGCATACATGATGTCACCGGCAGTCCAAACGCCGGAACCGATGGCACTTTGTCCGCCCACTTTATTCAGATGCGCCTGCATCTCATCATCTGTCTTGGCAATTCCCACGGTTTCAAAGCCCCAGATTTCACCAATCTCGCGGCCTGCGATATAAGTATTGATTGAGTTTGTCGGGTTACCCGGGTATCTGTCTATATAAGTACGTGCATCAGAAACATTGAACTTAATGCCATAGCCCATACCGAAGTTGGTGCGGTCCTGCCATCCGATGGTAAGTTCCCAACCCTTCGTCTTCAAGTCACAGTTATTGGTCTTGGGAGTCGCAATACCCAATGTAGCGGGCAACTCTACAGACGGACCTACCATATTGTCCGTATAACGGATATAAGCATCGAATGACCCGGTCAGACGGTTGTTGAACAGCCCCCAGTCAAGACCGATATTCCAGGTACGCACTTTCTCCCAAGTCAAGGCTGTACTGATAAGGTCGCCTACATAAGCAGTGTTTGGTTTCAGTCCATTCTGCAGCCAGCTTCCGTTTGCCTGCTTCAATGTCATGGCACGATAAGTAGGATACCAGCCGTTTGTATTCATATTCCCCAGTTCACCATAAGAGAAACGGAACTTCAACTGATTGCAAACATCCGCAAAATCTTCCCAGAAGTTTTCCTGGGCAATGTTCCAACCCAAAGAGAAGGAGGGAGACAACTGCCAACGATTGCCACGGCGGAAGCGGGAGGTACCATCATAGCGCAAATTGGCCTCTGCCAGATAACGACCTTTATAATCATAGTTCAAGCGGCCAAAGAAACCCGCTGTGGCCCACTCATTACGATAGCCACCCACCTCGGGCACCTTATCCTTACCGGCGCCGTCAATATTCGAAATCAAGTCCAGTTCCGGAAGGTCTTCCACCTGCAAACCATATCCTTTGGCACTAAAAAACTTCTGGCGCATTTCTTCGGACTGAAAACCACCCATTACCTTAAAATTATGATCATCATTGATAGCAAGAGAATAAGTGGAGTAAATATTCCAGTTCATGTAGCTCTCTTTCTTGTAGTCTTGATAGAGACTTGAGGTTCCTTGCGTATCCACAATATTTCCACTCACATCGTGGTTATAGTAAGGAAGTCCGGTTTCACGTGTATCTATAGAATTGGTACTATAGTTGAACTCAACATTGGTAATCCAATTCTTCACGGGTTCGAATACCAAGCTTGCTTGATGATAAACCTTATCTGTCTGCACATCGCGCTCACCACCCAATGCAAGTGACATCGCCGGCGTATCGGCATTACCATTAAAATAATAGCCGTTTTCATCATAAACCGGAAGATTAGGCCAAGTCTGACGGCCGATTCTCTCATACAAACCGCCACCAAAATTGGTAGGACGGCCAAGGTCTTGACGGACATAACGCAAGCTGTAATTGAACTTCAACCATTTGGTCAGCTCGGCACCAAATTTGGCAGTAGCATTATAGCGCTTCAAGTCATCGGAACCATGACGGAGCAAACCATTCTGATCCAGATAGCCCAATGAAGCATAATAATTGAACTTGTCACCACCACCGCTTACACTGAAATTATGTTCTTGCGAGAAGGAAGAGCCCTTGTAGATTTCGGAAAACCAGTCAGTATTGGCATACGCCGTAGTAAACGGGTCGCCTGCCGGTTTACCCCATACATTGCCATCAGTAGGCAAACCGCCACGATTAGTACCTCCCGCAGCCTGGAAGTCAAGCATCTGCTGCATCACTGTATCAGAGAACTGGGCATTGTCCTGACCGTTGCGTGCAGCCTCATTGAAGTAGTTGGCAAAGGTATAGGAGTCCATCATCTCCGGCAGATTCACCGGACTGTTGAAGCGGAAGCTGTTGTTGTAGTTGATAGTCGGCTTGCCCGATTTGCCTTTCTTGGTAGTCACCAAGATAACACCGAACGGTGCACGCGACCCATAAATAGAGGAAGCGGCAGCATCCTTCAATACAGAAATATTCTCGATGTCCTGCGGATTCACCGTATTGATGTCACCTTCCATACCGTCAATCAAAATCAGCGGACTTCCGCTTGAGCCGTCACCGATGGTACCGTTGCCACGGATATTGATGGACATATTCTTGTCCAGTTCACCGGTATTGGTCGTAATCTGCAAGCCCGGTACCAAGCCCTGCAATGCCTGCGTGGCATTCGCTACCGGACGTGCTTCAATTTCCTTCGCCGTAGCCAGCCCCACAGAACCTGTCAGGTTCACCTTCTTCTGCGTGCCGAAACCTACCACTACCACCTCGTCCAGCATTTCGCTGTCTTCTTTCAGAGTCACAGTAAAGGATGTTTTTCCAGCCACCGGCAGCTCTACCGTCTTATAACCGATAAAGCTGATTGTCAAAGTGGCATCCGAAGGGACTTTCAAAGAGAAATTACCGTCAATGTCGGTAATTGTTCCATTCGTCGCATTCCCTTTCTCCACTACACTGGCGCCAATCACCGGTCCCATCGCATCATTAACCACACCTTTTACATTGATTGTCGAACTCTGTGCGTTCAAGAACTGAACATTCAACAGAAGGGCCATACAAATGGCCAAAGTGACATACACTTTCAGCCCGAGTCCTTCAAAGAATCTCTGTCTTTTCATTGTATAAACTTTAAGATTAAACATTAATTGTTTCACTTTCACTCTTCATTTTAACCGTGAAAACAATGGCAAATGTAGGCGAATGCTGATAGGAAGACCTCCAATAATGCTTCTACGAGGTAGAATTTTAGTTATTCGACCTAATTGAAGCATAATTTGACTTGATCTATGACTGTATGAAGCGTTCCTGATATTCCGTCGGCAACATGCCGAATTCCTTTTTGAAACAAGAACTGAAATATTTCGGGTCATTAAAACCGACGGCATACGCCAGATCGGAAACACGCACAGAACTCCCCTTCTCCTCCATAATGCGGCAGGCCGCTTTCAGACGGATGTTACGGATAAAGGCAGAAGTATTCAGTCCCGTCAGGGATTTCAGTTTCTTGTAAAGGGTGGACTTGCTGGTGCCCATCTCCTCCACAAACTGGGGCTGGTCGAAGTCTGAATCTTCCAGATGGCGGTTTACGCAGTCAATGGCACGCTGCATGAAGTCCTCATCAATGCTAGTATAGTCCAGTTCCTTGATTTCGAACACCAGTTGGTTCTTAAAGTCATGCGCCTTGCGTTCTTTGTATTTCAGCAGATTGCGGATGCGTGCATGCAGCACGGCCAGGTTGAACGGTTTACTGATAAAGGCATCCGCCCCCACTTCATAAGCTTCGGCACGGTCTTCCTCCTTGTTCTTGGCTGTCAGAAGAATCACGGGAATATGACTGAGTTCCAACTTGTTCTTCACATACCTGCAAAACTCGATGCCGTCCATTACGGGCATCATCACGTCCGAAACAATCAGGTCAATATCCTCATTGTCAAGCACAGTCACAGCCTCCTGACCGTTTTCGGCCGTATGGACATTGTATTCACGTTTCAGCAGCCGGACCATTAACTGCAAAAGCTCCTCATTGTCCTCCACCACCAGTATGGTATGCGCTTTGGGCTTTTCAGCAACCACATTCTCCGCATTCTCCTCTTCAAGATAGGTAACGGTTTTCTGTACCGGAAGTACAGCTTCCTCATCAATCTGTTCTTCCTTAAAGTAAGAGCGGTCTACGGGCAAGGTCACGATGAATTCCGTTCCCCGGCCTTCCTCGCTCTCCACTTCAATGCTTCCTCCATGCAGCTCCACCAAGTCCTTTACCAAAGAAAGGCCGATGCCCGTACCAATGGTGTTGAACTTCCGGTAATCCCCCTCGTAGAACCGCTTGAAGAGGCTCTTCTGCTTGTCCTTTGAAATGCCACTGCCATTATCCTTTACATGCAACCGGACGAAGTCCCTGTCTTCGGCATACATCAGCGTGACTTGTATATAGCCACCCTCCTTATTATATTTGGCGGCATTGGAAAGCAGGTTGTAGAGAATCTTGTCCAGCTTGTCCGTATCAAAATAACCGATAATCGACTCCGGATTACAGAGTACGGAGAAATGTATCTTGCGCTTTTTGACAAGCGGCAGGAAAGATTCGGCTTCATTTTTCACAAACGCCGCCACATCTCCTGGAGAGACACGCAACTTCAGATTGCCGGTTTCTGCTTTACGAAATTCAAGAATCTGCTGCAACAGACGGATGAGCCTGCTGATATTGCTACCCATTACCGTATAAAGGTCGTCATGCCCGGGAAACCGCATCTTCAACTCATCGACGGTAGCCGAGATAATGGTCAGCGGAGTCAGCAGTTCATGCGTGATATTTGTAAAGAACTGCAATTTGGCATGATTCAGTTCTTCCAGTTTGGACTTCTCCATCTCCCGAAGATGCAGCTCATTACGCAGCTGCATCCTGTTCTTTGCTGTTCGGAGAATGAAGCAGACAATAGCTGCCCCTATCAGTGCATAAATGATATAAGCCCACCATGTAGCCCAGAACGGTGGCAATACCACCACCTCAAGTTCACGGATTTCCTGACTCAAATGCCATTTTCATTGGTGGCTTTCAGACGGAACCGATAAGTACCGCTCTTCAAATTATTATAATAGGCAAAACGGCGGTTGGCATCCGTATATTGCCAATCCTTGTCAAAACCTACAAGCTGATAAGCATACCGATTTAAACCGGGATTCTTATAAGTAAGGGATGCGAATTCAATACTGAAATTATTATATCCGTAAGGCAGATCTAACTTCCGCGTAAACGAAGGCATGACAGAAGAAATCCGTTCTCTGACCTCCGGTTCCAATACCGCAAAAGAACGGTTGAAGATTTTTATATCCGTAATCAGATAAGGCACAGCTTCATTGTCTTTCTCCAGAGATGCAGGAAGGAAACTGTTATAACCCTTATTTCCTCCAAAGAATAACTCGCCCTCCCTACTGCAAGAAGACTGTGATATGAAAAAGTTATCCTGCAGACCGTCTGCTGTCGTATAGACACGGACCGTAGCCAAATTCTCGTCCATCGGTACAAAAAGCTGTACCAGCCCCATATTAGTCCCCATCCATAGACACCCTTGCCTGTCTTCCTCTATAGACCCTATCATGTCGGCAGACAGCTGATATTCCTGATTCTTTTCCGTAAATACATTTTCCTTATAATCATATAGATACAACCCTCCTCCCTCAGTTCCGGCCCATAGCCTTCCCGATTTATCCACATGCAAACACAACACCGAGTTCGTTGCCAGCTGGCCGTTGTTATAACTATAGTTACTATATTTCAGCGTTTCGGGATGCTGCACATCCCCCATAATATGTATAATTCCATAGTTGGCTGTCGCAATCCAGAAGCTGCCATCCGCATCCTCCACAATGTCCTTCACATGATACCAATCCGCCAACCCGCCTCCGGCAAAAGAAAGTGTTCCGAACCTATAATGCCCTCCATCGGCCAAACTGATTCCCATACCGCCGCGACAGCCTACCCAACAATTCCCCTTACTGTCCTCACACAAGGCCGAAACGCAATCCGAATAGAGATAAGGCGTGTCGGATTCAGTCAGCACCTTCACTTTCTCTCCTTTCTCATAAATCAAGATACCACCGTCATAGGTAGCGAACCATACTTCTCCATTCTTACGCTGAATAATGTAATTGACCGTGGGTACACTGGGAATATCCGAGAATTCCGGGATATGGGAAAAGAACGACAACACACCGGTTTCATAATCCTTGCGTGCCAGCCCATAACTTCCGGTACCCAGCCAAAGGTCTTTATCTGCATCGGCAAACAAAGCGCGGACGGCAGTAGTAGGCACGTCATCCTCTGCCAGATTCAAAGAATAGAAAGCAAACGGAGATTGTTTCGTGTCTATCATCAGGACACCGCCGCCAATGGAACCCAGCCAGATATTATTGAAGCGGTCGCGCAACAGTGAATTTATTTCATCACAAGGTATATGATATGCCGAATGCAACGACTTGTAATTAATGAATGTACCGGGATTCTCCTGCTTCATAATGCTCAGCCCCACCCGGGTCCCTATCCACAAGGTATGGGTGTGTACATCCTCCACAATATCATAAACAATATTGTCCGACAAGCTGGCATCATCCCCTATCCTATGCGAATAATGCGTATAAGACACGTTTGCCATATCCTTTGGGTGATTCAAGAGAAATAATCCGCAATCCCAGCCACCGACCCACATTTTCCGGTTTGAATCCTGATAGATAACATGTGCCGAGTTCCGTTCATTGATTTTGGGATATGCATAGAATTTATCCTCCTTCCGGGAATAACGAAAAAGACCACTGGACCAGGTACCGACCCACAAATCCCCATCCGAGTCCTCGAACAACGATTTAATGGAAGCTGCGGGAAATATACCATCGGTGGACTTGCCGTCATACATCACGAAGGAGTCCTTCTCTGCCACATACCGGCATAAGCCAGAATCCGTACCAATCCATACCTCATTTTCCCGGGTGACCAACAGGCATGAGACCGCATTGTTGGGAATGGCAGGCGCAGTATATTGACGGATTTCTCCGGTTTTCTTATTGAGTGTGTTCAACCCCTCTTGTGTACCAATCCACAAGAAGCCGTCATTGTCATCGGCAAAACAATAAATGTTGTTACTGGTCAACAAACCGGGAGTATTCAAGCTCGATTTATAGACAGTAATCTGGTAACCGTCGTATTTACAGAAACCATACCGGGTGGCAAACCACAAAAACCCTTCCTTATCCTGATATATTTTCTGGACCTCATCCGTCGGTAATCCGTCTAATGTAGAAATCTGCTTGAACTTCAAACGGGAAATAACATCCCCATCAGCCGCATGCCCCAAGGCAGGATACATTGTCCAACAGCTGAACAGGAGAAGACACGTATGCAGACAAAAAAAACTTACTCTATTTTTCAATACCAGATATTAGGAATTATGACAAATATAGCAAGTTCAGCTCACTTTAAAGAAGAATTATACTCTTTTTTTGTCTGCAAATACTTCAAACGAGGCTTTTCTTGAAGGAGTTAGAGGGCGATAACTCCTTCTAACTCCCGATAACTCCCTTAAATGAAAGAGCCGTGCTCCCCCCTCTAACTCCTTCAAGAAAAGCCTTGTTATAACAACTTTATTCCTTACCTTTACAGCCGTGTTCTACACCCTAACCGTAGACAAGCAAACAACATATGAAAAATAAATTCGACTACCAGTCTGTGCCTTATGGCTTTGCGCATTGCTTCCACAGCCAGTGCATCCATAAGGAAGAATGCCTGCACCATCTGGCCGCTATCAATTGTACCTCGCAATATCCCACCTTAAGTATCATCAACCCGAACCGTATCCCTGCCGATACCACCGACTGCCCTTATTTTCGGAAAGCCCAAAAGTACCGAGTAGCATGGGGCATCCGGCATCTGCTGGACAATGTACCCCACAAATGTGCAGCCCCGATGAGGAACCAGCTTGTAGGACACTTTGGCAAGACCACCTATTATCGCTTTTACCGCCAGGAACAAGGCTTGTTTCCAAAGGCACAAGCATATATCCGTCAGGTTTTCAAACAATACGGAATTGCCGAAGAACCGAAATTCGAGAGATACAGCGAAGAATACAGCTACAACGATTGAAGCATCCGGACAGCTCAGCTCTTACAAAGTTTATTTTTGAAAAACATCTGTCATGCTATCACGCAGAGGGGGATATCCTTTTGATTATAAACCGATTAAAGCGTGAAAGATACCCGTGATAGATAAAAATCTTCACAACCATCCATCACGCCATAACAAAAGCAGTATCCGATACTTACTTCATTCACCACAGAATAGTGCTATATGCCTAGTTCTCAGTATGAAACTTTTAGTTTCTTAAGCAAATACTATTGGTTTTAACCTTCTAAAACAAAAGTTTCAACAAGAGAAACTGAGAGTTTCCCTTAGGAAAACCATTGGTTTCAACAAGTAAAACCTTTTGTTTCAATAGCCGGAAACTATTGTTCCGACAAGCAAAACCAGCGTGGAAGTCTGCACAAAGCATCCCAAATCACCAGCTTTTTCGACTCAAAACATCAGATTTTCCACAGAAAAACGCTGGAATCGACCTAAAAAAGCATGGAATCACTTGCAAAAAGAGCCTAATTGTCGTACCTTAGTACACTGTAAGCAAACCATTTTGCCTGCATGTGACAAAACAAAAAATAGAAATGAAAATCACCCAACTGAGAGAAAAAGACGGGAATCTGACACTGAGCACGACAGACTTGGACACCTTCCTACAGAAAATCAAAACGGAGACCAAAACCCAGCCCGTATCCACTTTCCGCCAGCAACTGCGATACTGCTTGCCCGGCAAGCGCTGCAACGAGGCAGACCGACTGCCCAAAGTACTCCCGGCAGCCGAATTCCGCAAGACGAACGGTGTCTGCCAGATGAAAACCTACAACGGCATCGTGGAACTGACCGTAGGCCCGCTTTCCGGCAAGTCCGAAATAGCCCTTGTGAAACGTCTTGCCTGGGAACAGCCCCAGACGCGGCTCGTATTCACCGGTTCCAGCGGACGGACTGTAAAGATTTGGACTACCTTCACCCGTCCGAACAATTCGCTGCCGGGCAAACGGGAAGAAGCCGAAGTATTCCACGCCCATGCCTACCGCCTTGCCGTGAAATGCTACCAGCCCCAACTGCCTTTCACATTCTGCTGAAAGAGCCCAAGCTGGAACAGTACTCCCGCCTCTCCTTCGACCCCGAAGCCATGTACCGCCCGGACTCCATACAGTTCTATCTTGCACAGCCCGTCTCCATGCCCGACGAAACCACCTATCGGGAAGCCCTGCAAGACGAGAAGTCACCCCTGACGCGCGCCGTGCCGGGATATGAAGCCGAAGAGCCATCATCATGCTGTTTGAAGCCGCCTTGCAGAAGACTTTCGCCGAAGCGACGGGTGCCGGTGCCGACAACAGCCTGCACTCCCTGACCGTACGCCTTGCCGAGAACTGTTTCCGTTCGGGCATCCCCGAAGAAGAGACCGTGAAGCGTACCTATTTCCATTATTATCTGCGCCAAAAAGAGACTGTCATCCGGCAGATTGTAAGAAGCGTTTACCAAGAGAACAAAGGCTTCAATACCCAAAGCAGCCTCAGCAAAGAGCAAAGACTTGCCATACAGACGGACGAGTTCATGAAACGCCGCTACGACTTCCGCTACAATACCCAGGTGGGCGAAGTGGAATACCGTGAACGCCACTCGTTCCGTTTCCGCTTCTCCCCCATCGACAAGCGCACGCTGAACAGCATTGCACTGGATGCACAGTCGGAAGGCATTCCCTTGTGGGACAGAGACATCAGCCGGTACATCTACTCCAACCGCATCCCGGTATTCAATCCGCTGGAAGATTATCTGTACGACCTTCCGCACTGGACGGGAAAGACCGTATCCTGGCACTCGCCCGGACAGTACCCTGCAACAACCCGTACTGGGCCGAACTGTTCCACCGCTGGTTTCTCAACATGGTGGCACACTGGCGCGGCAATACCGACAAGAAATATGCCAACAGCGTCTCCCCCTTATTGGTAGGTGCACAAGGCACCCGCAAAAGCACCTTTTGCCGAAGCATCGTCCCGCCCGAGCTGCGTGCCTATTATACGGACAGCATCGACTTCTCGCGCAAGCGTGACGCTGAACTTTACCTCAACCGTTTTGCGCTCATCAACATCGATGAATTCGACCAAATAAGCAGCACCCAGCAAGGATTCCTGAAACATATCCTCCAGAAGCCGGTGGTCAACGTGCGCAAGCCATACGCCAATGCCGTGCTCGAGATGCGCCGATACGCCTCGTTCATCGCCACCAGCAACCAGAAGGACTTGCTGACCGACCCCAGCGGCAGTTGCCGGTTCATCTGCATAGAAGTGACGGAAGCAATAGACACCAACCGCCCGATAGACTACAACCAGCTTTATACCCAGGCCATGCACGAACTGGACCACGGCGAACGCTATTGGTTCGACCAGTCGGACGAACGGATTATGACGGAAAACAACCACGATTTCGAACAGATACCGCCCGAAGAGCAACTGTTCTACCACTATTTCCGCGTTGCCGGAAATGACGAGGAGGGAGAATGGCTGTCGTCTGCCGAAATACTGAACCGCCTGCGCCGGTACAGCGCCATCCCGCTGTCCACCAAGAGAGTGAATGTATTCGGAAGGATACTGCAGAAACATGAAGTGCCATCCCGCAGAACACGGTTCGGCACGCTGTATCATGTGGTGGAGTGCAAGAGACAAGAAGATTAGTCTTTAAAATATTCAGACACCGGCAATGCTTCTATCGTTTTATCTCCTACGGAAAATTTGTCATGTTGGTTATAAGTGAGTATCAGTCCATGCCCCATCTTGAAGAAAGACAAGGCATCCAGTAAGCCATCTACTTCCCTTTTCCGGTTTTCTGCGGTCAAGGCATAGCATACCTGGATGGCAAGCTGGGGCACAGAATTGCGTACAACTATAAAGTCGCATTCCTTCCGGTTCTCATTATAATAGAATATCTCAGAATAACGGCGACGCAATTCCGCAAAAACCATGTTCTCCAGCCTCCGACCCTCATCACGGGTGAAAGATGGAGAGGTGACAAATACAACACCATTGTCCACACAATACACTTTCTTCGGGTTCAACAGTTGCGCTTTATATGAATATGAAAATTTCGGAACAAAGTTTATCAAGTAAGTCTGTTCGAAATAAGAGAAATAATCAGACACAGTAGAAGTACTTTTCATTCCCAGTATCTGTTTCAGTTTTGTAGCAGACACCAGATTGCCCACATTCCCCATCAAATAGGCCAAGAGACTTTTCAAAGAGTGGTCATCACGTATATTATATCTCACGGCAATATCACGATATACTATATCATTGACTAAATCCGTCAGAACATCCTGATCATCCAGTTGCAAGTATTGAGGGAAGCCACCCTGATGCAGATAGTCGTACAAGGAACTGTCACCGATAGTCTTACCCGTAAAACCGCAATATTCAGCATACGAAAAAGGGAACAGTTCTTTCGTAATATGTCTTCCTGTCAACTTCGTGCCCAATTCACGACTCAACATCGAAGCATTGGAGCCGGTGATTCCCACATAAAACCCTTCATCCAACTTGCCCCGAATATACACCTCCCAACCATCAACAATCTGTATTTCGTCAAAAAGAAGAGCGATACACCCTTCATGTTCCTTAATAACTTCATCCACTATACGGAAATCACTGAATTCAAATCCATACAGTAAAGGGGTATCAAAATTCAAGGAGAGCACCTCTTCCGGCTTGTATCTATCCACCGATAATTGTGCCAGCAATGTACTCTTACCACAACGGCGAATACCAGATATAATCAGTGCATAGTCTGCTACCAAGGGAGGTAAAGACAACAATAGGTCACGTCGGAAACTTTGAAATTTCCTCAACCGTTCACGTTGCACACGTATGGCTTCTACTATATCCGATTTGCTTATCATAGGGCTATGTCATTTATATTCAGATACAAATATAAACATTCCATTCCGAATAAACAAATCTATCCATTTAGAATAGATAGATTTGTTTATTCGGAATGAAAGCACTACCTTAGCACTCATTACAAAAATAACGCTTATGCAAGACATTATAAACGGACGTTGCGGCTGGTGCGGAACCTACGAGCTGTATGTGAAATACCACGATGAAGAGTGGGGAAAAACGGTAACAGACGACAAGACACTATTCGAGTTTCTTGTATTGGAAAGTGCCCAGGCGGGACTGAGCTGGATAACCATCCTCAAAAAGCGGGAAGGCTACCGCAAAGCCTTTTGCAATTTCGATGCCACGCAAGTGGCGCAAATGACCGACGAAGACGTGGAACGGCTGATGCACTTTGACGGCATCGTGAAAAACCGTCTGAAAATCAAGTCGACCATCACCAATGCAAAGCAGTTTCTTGTCATACAGAAAGAATTCGGCAGCTTTTACAACTATACGCTATCCTTCTTCCCCGACCGGAACCCCATTATCAATCATTTTCAGTCATTGAGTGAGATTCCGGTATCATCTCCCGAATCAGATGCCATGAGCAAAGACATGAAAAAACGGGGATTCAAGTTCTTCGGCTCTACTATCTGCTATGCCCATCTGCAAGCTTCGGGGTTTATCAACGACCATCTGACGGATTGCATTTGCCGAAATCAGAAACAATAAAACAAAGAAATATACAGAAGCAAGCAAAACATCAACACAAAGCGGTCACCCTCCCCCATCGGAAAGGCGACCGCTTCAGTGTTATAAAATCTGTTTCTCAGTATGTAATACACTGAGAAGAAATATTATTCTATTCCGATACTATGGCATACGGGAAAAAGGATGAACGTAAACTCATAATCAGCGTATGGCACCAGGTATTCCGGACGGGCTATACGTCCCCAACTGTCTTCGCAACCCAGACCAGCTTGCACCTTGTCGATACAGAGATTAGTCAAATCAGCTTCATCCACCTCTTGCGAGTGTCCTTGCTCTTTGCTCCAGCCTTCATCTAAAGACTCGATGGTATAGTGCAAGGCAGATGCGGAGAAGGGAGCGGCCGCCACAATCTTGATGCCATTACCAGACTGATCCAACATCTTCCACCAACGAATATCGGTCTTTGTTCCATTTTCCTGCGGACGGATGTAGGGATAGAACTGCTCAGCCACACTTTGGCGATAAATGCCTAAGTCGGCGCAATGATTACGGTCAATATAGTTTTCAACCGGACCGCGTCCATAGTATTCAACGGTTTCAAAGCTGCGCGGCATAGGCATCTGCAGACCGAAACGGAACATGTTCGATACTTTGGCATTCTTGTCGGCAGTCAGCTTCTGGGTCACCTTGACGGCACCGGCATTGTTGATGACATAAACAAGGTTCAGCTTAGCTGAAACACCCGGCATGTCGTAAGCAGATTCTACAATCACCTGATTGTTCTCCGTGCGCTGTTTGAAAGAGGTCAGTTTGATTTCCGGATTCTTCCAAGCGATATATTTGCGTTGCAGATTGGCACCGTAGTCGTTGTCAACAGGCGCACGCCAGAAGTTTGGTTTTAAAGCCTCGCCGTCTTTAATCATATCCCGGCCATTCACTTCGTACTTAGTCAGATAACCGTTGTGCTTGTTGATTTCTACACGGAAAGCATCACCGGAGACGATGAGGTAGTTCCAATCGTTATCCTGTACTTGGGGAGCCGTCATCTCGATATTGCTCTGTTCGCAGTTCTTCAATTCCATGGAAGGAGCTTGGTAAGGATTGAGCGTCAACTGGTCTTTTGCCACTACATGTCCGGCGGAAAGCAATCCTTCACGGTTCTTCAGCTTATAGGAAACATTCAGCAACCACTCGGTGCATTGGCAAGTCTTGCCCAAGTCCAACTTGATTTTGGCTGTCTGTTGGGGAGCTACATTCAGATTATCCACACGACCGGTCCGTATCACCTTACCGCCTTTCAGTACCTCCCACTCCATATAATAGGCAGAAAGATCACGGAAGAAGTATTCATTGAACACATTGATTTCGCCGTTCTTCAAGTCGGCCGGAGTAGTCCAGATGTCCTGATAGATACGGCCTACCTCATACATGTGGGGATTGGGCACACGGTCGGGGCTGATAAGACCGTTATCGCAGAAGTTACCGTCGCTGGCATCAAAACGGTTAAAGTCACCGCCGTAGGCATAAATCATCTTACCGTTTTTTCCTGTCCAACGTACAGACTGATCAACAAAATCCCAAATAAAGCCACCTTGGAATTTGGAATATTTACGCACCAAATCCCAATATTCTTTAAAACCTCCTTGCGAGTTTCCCATCGCATGAGCATATTCGCACTGAATCAGGGGCTTTGTCATAGAATCATCCTCACTGTATTTCTTACATCCGTCATAGCCATAATACATCGGGCAATAGATGTCTGTCTTGCCTGTTTTACCGGCTTGTTCATATTGTACGGCACGGCTCGGGTCTTCAGCCTTTATCCAATCGTAGGCAGCTTCGAAATTAGCGCCATAGCCGGCTTCGTTGCCCAAAGACCAGAAAATGATGCTGGGATGATTGAAGCTACGCTGCACATTGCGCTGGTTACGCTCCATATGTGCTTTCCTATAGTCCTCACGTTTGGCAAGTGTCTCTTCCCCATAACCCATTCCGTGGGATTCGATATTGGCTTCGGCCACTACGTAAATACCATATTGGTCGCAGAGGTGGTAACAGAGATTATTGTCGGGATAGTGGCAGGTGCGCACGGCATTCAGGTTGAACTGCTTCATCACCTGAATATCCTGAATCATGCGTTCGCGAGAAATGACGTAACCACCGTCCGGATCCATCTCGTGGCGGTTGGCTCCCTTGAAGAGAACGGGCTGGCCGTTGACAAGTATCTGACTTCCTTTCAGCTCTATCTTTCGGAAGCCCACCTTTACGGGAATCACTTCACTGCTGCCTTGCAAAGTGGCACGCAGGGTATACAAGTAGGGCGTTTCTGCCGTCCACTTATGAGGATTCTCCACATTTATCAAGGCAGTAGCGTTACCTTTGGCGACAGCTGTAGCCACCTGTTTTCCGGCAGCGTCCAGCAGTTCAAGACTGATATTGCCGCCACCCTTCACATCAAGCTGTACTTTCAGGGAACCGTTCTTATAAGCAGTATCCAAATCGGGAGTGACACGGATGTCCTGAATGCGCTTCTTGTCACGGGCATACAAGTAGCAATCGCGCCCTACACCGCTATAACGGAAGAAGTCCTGGTCTTCCAGATACGTCCCGTCACACCAGCGGAATACCTGAAAGGCTATCAGATTCTTTTGTCCCGGCTTCAAGTAGGGTGTCAGGTTGAATTCAGCCTCCAGTTTGCTGTCCTCACTATAACCTACGTACTTGCCGTTTACCCACAAATACATATTGGAAGTCACGGAACCGAAATGAGCAATGATGTCCTTACTCTTCCAGTCGGCAGGTATTACAATCTCACACGGTAGGAACCTACATTGTTATTCTCCGTTGGCACCTGCGGTGGATTGTTCTTGAACTGATTGCGCCAGGCATATCCGGTATTCACGTAGATAGGGGCGCCGAAACCGTTCAGTTCCCACATACCGGGAACGGCCATATCGCTCCATCCCTTGTCGTTGAACCCCACTTTCCAGAAATCCGTGGGACGGGCATCGGCATTCTTCACCCAGAAGAATTTCCAGATACCGTTCAGAGTCATGTAATTGGAAGAATGTTCTTTTGCTCCACGAGCCGCAGCATCTGCCGACTCATAGGCAAAATAGTTGGTGTGCATCGGAGCACGGTTCACGGCATTCACTTCAGGGTTTTGCCATTCAGTGAAGGACTGTGCGCTTGCGGCAATGGCAAAAGTCGCAAGCAGTCCGGTAATGAAATGTTTCTTCATGGTAAATAGTTTATAAAAATTAGCAACGGCATACAAGCAGAACCGGTATGCCGTCACAAAGATACGCCTATCCTATAATTAAAAGGAAGAATAATCGTTCAAAAAAGGCTGAATTTAATTCTTTAAATAAGTGTTCATAACTAGTTCACATAATTAAATAGGTGACTAAATGGGAATTTATTTTGATTGAGTACTTATCCGCAAACGATAGACTCCGAACGAACGAGGCTGAAGCTCCAGGCTCAGAGAACGGGAAGCCACCTCCACCGGACGAATACGTGGAACAATAGCCTCCTGCTCCAGTGTATTCTTGGCTTTCCAGTCATCACTTTGCAAATAGGTGCAGGAACCCGAGACAAGCTGCCGCTTCTTCAATCCGCTGAACTCTATCTGTACCTTCTCCGATCTGCTGCCCGCATTGACAAGCTTCAGAATTACTTCTCCCGTAGGAGCATCCAGCACTGCCGATGCATAAAGGCTGTCCTGCCCCGTCACGGGTTTTCCGTCCATTTGCAGGTTCAGCACATCTGTTCCGGCATTCATACCGTACATCTGCTGTACGTAATAGTTGGGAGTCCGCATCATACGGAGATTGTCGAACCAAATCAAATCGGGATTCCACTGCCAGGCATCCACATGGGCAAACAACGGAGCATAGGTAGCCAGGCGCACCACATCGGCATTACGTTCCAGTCCCGTCATAAAAGCTGCTTCGGACAGTGCCGCCAAGAAATTATTGGCTTTCCCGGTGGGGTGGTCATGCGATGCATATTCACCGGCAAAGACTTTCGGTCCTTTACGGTCATAGTCATCATAGCGGGCAGCATTGGCAAAGAACCAGTCGGGAGCCATATAATAATGCTCGTCCACCAAATCCACCCCGATGCGTTTCATTTCGGGCCAGAGGTAATCGAACTTGTCCCCATCTGCACTCGGACCGGAAGAACCTACAATCTGCATATCGGGATATTCCGCACGGATGGCTTTCGTGAACACTTCCAGACGCTCGGGATAGACTTCCCCCCACTGTTCATTGCCGATGGCAATCATTTTCAGACCGAACGGTTCGGGATGTCCCATATCGGCACGCACCTTTCCCCACTTGGAGGTTGCAGCACCGTTGGCAAACTCGATGAGGTCGAGGGCATCCTGCACGTACGGGCCGAGTTCTCCAAGGGGAACCACTTCGTTGCTTTCGTATTGGCAGGACAGCCCGCAGCTCAGTACCGGCAGAGGCTCTGCACCGAGGTCTTCACTCAGCAGGAAATATTCGTAAAAGCCAAGTCCGTAACTCTGGAAATAATCCGGGAAAGCTTTATGCTTGAATGTATAGTTCCAGCGATTTTCGTTCAAAGGACGGTTCTCTACCGGACCCACGGAATTCTTCCATTGATAACGGGTGGCAAGGCTGTTGCCTTCGATGATACAACCGCCGGGAAAACGGAATACTCCGGGATTGAGGTCATAGAGGGCTTGTACCAAGTCGGCACGCAATCCATTCTCACGCTTCTTCCAAGTGTTCACCGGGAAGAGAGAGATGTGGTCCATATCTACCGTACCCTCCGTCTGCAACACAACACGCAGACGCGAGCGAACATCGGTAAAAGGAGCTTTCAGCACAGCCGTCAGCTTCTGCCATTCACTGCCTTTCACTTCCAGTTCCTTCTTCAGGAGATTCTCTCCGTTGGAATTCACCAGTTCGACGGAAAGCTTCATTGGTTTGGTATCCGGCGTACGGACATAGGCGGAGAAACGGTAATCTTCTCCTTTTTTCAGGCCGATGCCACGATAACCTTCATTATCCAGTCCGGCACGCAAAAGACAGCCGTCATTGGTAATGCGCACATAATGCGGATTGCGGTCGAAGCAGGGCCGCTCGTCCTGTACCGTCACCTCGCCGAAAGGTATCCACCCCACCAGCGGCTGCGGGAACTCAAAAGAGCGGTTCTTTACCAGTTCGGCATACAAACCACCGTCCGCACCGAAATTAATGTCTTCGAAGAAGATTCCATACATGGCAGGATTTATCCGAGCCGTCGGTTTTGATACATCAACAGTCATCACATGCTGTTGCGCCTGCATGCCAAGAACAACGAACAATGTCAATAGAAATAAAAGTCTTTTCATGGTTTTAATCTGTTTATAACGATAGCATAAGCTAAATTATGACGACATACTTACCTATTCTACATCAATCCTATTTACCGGCAACCATACATCCATCTTGCCCTCACCCCGGTGTGCCCATGCATAATAAGGTATCAGGGTCAGCGTCACATCTCTGGTTGCCAACTTTCCGGCAGCATCAAAACCAAGAGCCTGCACTTCTGTGGTAATTTCGTTGATGCCATACAGCAGTTCGGGCTTCTCCGTCACCTGGAATTTCGGATGACGGTTCAGGATGATATTCTGTATATTAAAATCATTATCGGCCCACTCGGCACAATAAACGATAGGACCACGCTCAACGGCCACCCGTCCACGGTCGGCAACCACTTTTTCATTGGCTTTCACCACACGGGGTTGCATGTCGAAATGCACCTCTACCACATCCCCTTTCTTCCACTTCCGGTCTATCCGGAGATAGCCTTTACGAAGTTCACCGGTCACCTCCTCGCCATTCACCAATACACGATAGCCCAACTTCAGGTCGTCGGCATACGAATAAAGGTCACTCGGAAGTACACTGCCGCGCACCCAACCCGGAATACGGATATTCATCGTAAACGGCAGGTTGCCCTGAGCCACCTTCACACGAATGTCTCCGTTCCAGGGGTATCCGGTTTCCTGCTCCAGCACCACTTTCTTTTCATTCAACTTCAGCTCGGCACGGTTGGACAAGAAAAGGTTGACGTACACCTGATTGTCTTTCACGGCATACACATATCCCGGCAAAGAAGGAATGAACCGGCTGATGTTGCTGGGACAGCAGGCACAACCAACCACGGCTGACGTGTAATCGTATGGTCGGCATTAAAGTGATACTTACCATCGCAAGACAACGGATTGGGATAGAAGAACTTGCCTCCGTCCAATGAAACGCCGGAGATTAATCCGTTGTAAAGCGTACGTTCCAGCACGTCGAAATACTTGGAATCGCCATGCAGCAGAAAGAGGCGGTAATTCATGTAAACATTGCCGATGGCGGCACAGGTCTCATTGTAGGCAGTCAGATTCGGCAATTCATAGTTATCACCGAAAGCTTCGCCCGCATGACGCGCACCGATACCGCCGGTAATATATATCTTCTTGCCGACGATATTCTCCCATATCTTGTCGATAGCCTTGATGTAGGAGCTGCCCCCCGAAAGGCCAGCCACATCAGCCATACCGGAATACATGTAACCGGCACGTACGGCATGTCCCACTGCCTCTTCCGCTCCAGTACAGGCTTGTGCGACTGCAAATAGATGTCCTTGCGTGCCGTAGTGCCGCGCGCGTCGAGGAAGAACTTGGCCTGGTCGAGATATTTCTTATCTCCTGTCACGGTATAGAGGCGTACCAATGCCATTTCGGCAATCTGATGTCCGGGAATCACACGCTTCTGTCCGGGGCCTTCACCGATATTCTTGCATACGCAGTCGGCATAACGGATAGCTATATCCAGGAAGTTCCGCTTGCCTGTAGCTTGATAATAAGCCACAGCCCCTTCCACCATGTGACCCAGATTATAGAACTCGTGGCTCAAATTCTCCACCTCCGACCAGCGTTCCGGCCCCGACCAATCGTGCGGATGCTTGGGGTTCATGGTACGTGCGGTGTAAAGATACCCGTCCGGTTCTTGGGCGGCGGCCACTATGACCAATACGCTGTCGATATATTCTTCCAGTTTCTTGTCCGGGTAAGTCTGCAAGGAGTAACTTGCACCTTCAATCGTCTTATAGACATCCGTATCGTCAAAGGAGAAGCCTCCCACCTTATACTCATCACTGGGATGAGTAGCTTTCACAAAGTTTTCATAACGTCCCGTTTCCTCACACTTACTGAAAGCCAACGGGATGGTTACCTCGCGGCTTGCCTTCAAGCGTTGTCCCCAGAAACTGTCCGTCACCTTCACTGAAGTGAAAGGAACCGGGTCGATGGGATAACCGGAATGCAAAGTCTGTTGCTTTTGTGCCGACACACTGCCGGTCATGGCTGCAACAAGTGCCAAAGTCAATAATCGTATCATATCTTTTAAGTTTTTAAGTTCCCACGCACGGAATTACACGGATTTATCCTTATTTCCCCTTATTCTCATGGATACGTATCACCGTAAACGAATAGGCAGGCAAGGTATAAGGAAACTCCGTACCGCCGATGTCGAAGGCGGAAGTCACGGAACGTGCCTGCTTGTCTTTCGGGTCACCCGTCAGGAGCGTCTTCACTGCCGAGGGATTCTGCAAGTCGATGCCCTTCAGCTTCACTGTAGAGGAAACCTCCACCGGAAGCAGGTTCACCAGCTTTACGATATGGTCACCCGTGGCCTCATCCTTTACCACCGAAACACCGACGCGCTTACGGACAGCCTCTTGCCCATTATTCAGTGTGACGTGCGAGGTGATGTACTGCGTACCCGCATTCTGTCCGTACATCTGCTGTGTGTAGTAGCCCACGGTAGGCTTCACTTCCGTGTTATTGAAATAAATCAAGTCGGGATTCCACTGCGTATGGCCTTCCTTCGCCAGCAACGGGGCGTACGAGGTCATCTCCACCACATCGGCATTACGTTCCACCGAAGTCAGATAGAGAGCTTCTGCCAACGCTGTCTCTATGTTGTTGGGACGTCCGGGCAGGTGGGCGGCATATTCGCCCAGATAGACCTTGGACTTGGTACGGTCATAACGGTCGTAGTAGTCCTGGTTGTGAATCATCCAGCCCGGATCCACGTAATAGTGTTCGTCCACCATGGGCACGCCCAGTTCCGTGGCAAGGCGCCAGCCCTCCGCATAGTCCGTGCCTTCGTAGAAGGGACCTACAGTGCCGACAACCGTATTTCGGGATGCTTCTCCCTGACAGCCTTGTATATCATGGCAAAGCGCTCCTCAAACACTTCGGTAATCATATCCTCGTTGCCGATGCCGATATACTTCAGATTGAAAGGCTTGGGATGGCCTGCCTCAGCACGCTTCCTGCCCCACACGGTGCGGCGTGCATCGCCGTTGGCATACTCTATCAGGTCGAGCACATCCTGGATATAGGCAGGCATCTCTTCCATCGGGATGCCACCCTGCTGGCCGTAGCGCATCAGTTCCTTGTTGGCCCCCTGCGGACAGTTGTCGGCATAGTGCGAGTGTGTGCCCGAATTCTGGCACGGCACGCCCGCTGCCAATACCGGCAGAGGTTCGGCACCTATATCTTCGCAGAAGCGGAAGTACTCGAAGTAGCCCAGTCCGCGTGTCTGATGATACCCCCACAGATTGCGCAACGGCTTACGCGCTTCGAGCGGTCCATAGAGCCTTTCCAATCATAGATATTGTCGATGCCGTCGCCATGAGCCACGCAGCCGCCGGGGAAGCGGACGAAGCGTGGATGCAGGTCGGCAAGCGTCTGCGCCAGGTCGGCACGCAAGCCGTTCTTATGGCCCTTGAATGTATTTTGCGGAAAAAGGGAAATCATATCGAGATGCAGTGTCCCCACCGTCTGCGGCTGAAGCGAGAGCACGGCGGCACGCACATCGGCGTTTGCCGTCAGCACCGTCTGCTGTTTCTTCCACTCTTTGGAGGACACATTGACGGAAGAGCGGGCAATCTCACGGCCCGTCTGGTCGAGCAGGCAAACAACCACCTTGCCTCCCTTGCTGCCCGGTGCCACGCGGGCGAAGAGAGAGAAATCGTACTTCTCCCCTTTCTTCAAGCTGATGCCGTCGAAACCGTCGTTCTGCAATGTCACTCCGGGACGCGCCTCCAATACGGCATAATGAGGGTTATTGGGATGAATGGGGTCGGCAGCGGCAATGGTAACGGCAGCCGAAGTATTCCCCTCTTTCACCGCCCAGGCATATGTGCCGTCCCAACCTTGGTGTGAACCGTCCTTAGACGAATACTCGAAGTCGCGGTTCTGTACCAGCTCGGCATACAGTCCTCCATCCGCAGCATAGTTGATGTCTTCGAAGAAAATACCTATCAGATGCTTGCTGATGGGTTTTGCACATTCCGTCTCCACTTCGATAGTCGCCTCCACCGGTTTCAGTCCGGCAAAACGTACGGGGTCTTGCTCGGTACGTTCGGCATGGAGTGCCTGGCGGTACTTCTTATGCTCTGCAAAGGAGATGACACGCTGCACCGTGGCATACGGTACACGCTGCATCCAACCCTGCTGTACGTACCGTTCAGCAGAACCTCCTTCCGCACGTTAGGATAGACCTCCGCCGGCCGGTATTCGGCAAGGCGAGAACGGTCAAAGTATTCTGCGCTTTCCATTGCAGCAAGTCGGGAGACTCGACGTATGCAAGGGAGTTTCCGCTTTCCGTCAGTTCCCAGATACAGTGCCAACGGTCGTCGGCACGGGTCTGCATCAAGTGCGGTTTCAGCATCCGCTTCATTTGCCCCCAGGGGCCGAAGTCCGAGTTGACAAAGGAGCTGCCCTCTGCCACGCTGAACCATCGGTTGCCATTGGGACTCCAGGCTAGTTTCAGACCGCCACTGCCGTCGGCATGGGAGTAGGAAAAGAGATAGACTGAATCGGGTTCATTCGCCACTCCATTCGTTATAGCCTGCAAAGGAACGGTCAGTGTCAAGAACAGACACAAGGACAATAATTTCAAGAATCCATTCATGGTATTAAGTCGGTATTAATCATTTACATTTAGTTCGATAGTCACAATCAGCCGTATTCTGAATGCCATTCAGTCGTATAGTGAATAGGGTTCAGTCGTATAGTGAATGCCATTCAGTATACGACTGAATCAGGACAATTATAGACCTCTGATAATCAAAGATTTGCAAAAGGAGTAATCCGTTATGATATATCATTACAAAACAAAGATTGCTCCATACCTTCTTTATTCCACGATTACCGCCCCTCCCTGCGGCTGAACCGTGAGTTGCAGAGAGCCGTCAGCCTTTATCCTCTGCAGCTTTAATTGAGGCTGCATCTTCTTGTCATCACTATACAGAGACACCTCTTGTCCTGCCAGCACAGGAAGGTCAAGCTTCAGTTTCAATGGTTCCGCCGTTGCATTGACAGCGGCTATGTACCACGTGTTGCCATGACGACGGGCAAGAACAATATATCTCCCCGGATAGCCGTCAATGAAACGGGTCTCGTCCCAAGTAGTGGGCACTTGTTTCATAAAGTCGAGGCAGATTTGCGGAGCATCCGTCAAGTTATTAGGTGCCAAGGCGAAGTTCTGGATAGGATTTTGGAACAGCACTGCCGTTGCCAGCTGAAAGATGTCCGTGGTGCGGCGAATAGTTCCGCCATCGTTGCTGCGGTTCAAACGCTTGTTCAGGAACACACCGCCAAACTCCATGCATCCCACAGCATTGCGGATGAAAGGGTGCAGCGTGGCATTGAAGGCCTCGTTATCACAGAAATGCTGGCTAAATACCAGATTCTCGGAAGCCAGCACCGCCTCGCTGCCTACGTAATTGGGATACATCCGTTCCCAGCCGCGAGGCAAGGTACAGCCGTGGAAGATAACCATCAGACCGTGGTCGTCGGCATCGCTCAGAATCTCCTCGTACAAACGCAGGGTCTCCTGCTTGTCACCACCGAAGAAGTCTACTTTGATACCCTTCACACCCAGACTTTGCAACCAGCGCATCTCTTGCTTGCGGGCAATGGAGTTATCCATCCGGTTGACGGGACTCTGCTCTATATCGTTCCAGTAACCACTGGAGCTATACCACAAGAATACCTCCACACCCTTGCTACGGGCATACTTGATAAACTGTTCCATGCGGTCGCGACCGATGTTGTTGTCCCACCAGTTGTCAATCAATACATATTCGTATCCCATGGCGGCTGCCAAGTCAACATAGCGCACCTGGTCGTCGTAGTTGATGCTGCCGTCCTGCCAGAGAATCCAGCTCCATGTGCCACGGCCCGGCTTGTAATCATGGGTGGTGGTATAGCGTGGTTCCACTACATCCCAGGGGACGGTGGTTTCCACAATCGGCTTCAAGGTTTCCCCCACCGTCACAGTACGCCACGGCGTGGAGCCCGGCAGGGAAAAGGCAGGTGACACCGTTCCGTTGCCGTTGTTCTCTTCCGGCATGGGGAAAGCAATGCGATACACGCCGTTATCCCAATCACTCAAACGCGAGCCACAATAACGGCTGTCCACTCCGGTTTCACTGAGCAGTACCCAGCCGTCATCCCCCACCTTGAACAAGCAGGGAAATGTATATCCATGTCCATAACCCGAACGTTCGTTCATCGGGGCATCTGCCTTATATTCTTCTTCGTAACTGGGTTTGGTACGCTTCCACCCTATCATGGCGTCGCTCTGCGGACAAAGGAAAGTGGTGGTCTGCGACGGGAAGCGGAAGCCGGTCCGTTCGCTGTTCACCGTGACGCTTCCTTTTCCCTGCTCCCTCGGCAGGGTATAACGGAAAGCCACGTCATTGTTGCTGACGCGGAAAGTTATCTGCACATTCTTCCCCTCACCGTTGACGAATGAACAAAGCAATTCGTTTGCCCGGTAATGGATGTGCGAAGCTTTGATTCGGGATTGTTCATAAACCGTATCAAGAGCTGTGACTTTATGTTCCTTCAACTGCAATCCTCTATAGAAATCACCCACATTTGTCTCCATCCCCAAGGGAGAAGATTCCAGCATTTGCTTTCCATTGTAGGTGACGGCGTAAGACACTTCGCCGTTGGCTGACGGGCAGGATACCGTAAGCTGCAATTTTCCATCCGGACCATTGACAGATACACTCTGTGCTGCCAGCGGACCTGAGAGGGCAAACAACCAAACCAATAATTTCAATCTATTCTTCATGGTATTAAATTATTATGTTATATCATTAAATCAAAAGGTAGGCACCACCGGCCTGATGGTTCCGTTTTCATTGAACTCCATCCGGTCTATGCAGACTTCACGATGAACGCCGGGGCCATCTTTCAAGTACCATTTATTAATACGGTGGTAAACGATTCTCCACTCATCTGTACCGGGAATCTGCAATACAGCGTTGTGTGCCGGACCGTAAATTTCCTTTTCCGGATTCTGAATCAGCACAACGGGTTGCTTGGCAACTTCGATAGGACCGAGCGGCGACTTGGATGTACCGTATGCCACATGGTAATTGGGCGAACCGGTATCGTCTACCGACCACATGAAATAGTAGAGCCCGTTGCGATAAAAGACATAGGCTGCTTCGCGGAAAGCATAGTCCTGCAAGGTGCCTCCCGCCGGTGTCATCACCGTAACGGTATTTTCCTTGATGGACACCATATCGTCGTTCAGCTCGGCACCTGCCA
>ERZ860023.316-NODE-316-length-31036-cov-2.090765_pt1 | contig 31036 bp, 19 predicted proteins | sample MGYA00509983_ERZ860023 | MGnify/ENA primary metagenome ERZ860023 (study PRJEB30046, sample SAMN00715180) | human gut metagenome | study: EMG produced TPA metagenomics assembly of the A metagenome-wide association study of gut microbiota in type 2...
CCTTCGTTCTATCTACTCTTACGACAATACTACTGTAAAAGACCATATCTATTACAGTGCCAATCACTATAAAGGCTCGGCAGACAATGGGAATGTCAACGAATACCGTACTACATACGAGAAGATGGTTACCTCCACTACCGCCAATTATACCGGCACCTTCGACAAACACACAGTTGGCACCATGGTGGGTTTCGAAGCGGAGAAGAACAAGACAGACTATGTGCGTGCCACAGGAAGCAATCTTGCGGTCAGCACCATTCATACAGTTTCTACTGCCGGAACGCAGACTTCTGCCGGATATTCCTGGGGAAACTCGATGGTGTCCGTGCTCTCCAAGTTGGATTATAATTACGATGAACGCTACTTCATTTCCGGTTCTTACCGCCGCGACGGTTCTTCCCGGCTCAGCAAGCAGGAACGTTGGGGAAACTTCTGGTCAGTGGCGGGAGCGTGGAACATCATGCGCGAGGGTTTTATGAGCAAATATTCTTTCCTGAGCAACCTGCGTATACGTGCCTCTTATGGTATTAACGGTACGCTGCCTTCGGACAATTACGGCTATATGAGCTTGATGAGCTATACCAGTAAGTACATGGGTAACCCGGGCGGTACAATCACTACCGTCACCAATGACAAGCTGTCTTGGGAGACGAGCTACAACACGAATGTGGGTATCGACTTCGGCTTCTTCGGCCAACGTCTGCGCGGTACGGTGGAATACTTCAACCGTGATTCGAAGAACCTGCTCCAGGATGTTCCCATTTCGATGGTTACGGGATTTTCCTCTACGTTGCGGAACGTAGGATGCATCAACAACCATGGGGTAGAGGTGGAGTTGAGTGGTGACATCATTGATAGTAAAGGATGGTTATGGAGTGCCGGTGCCAACGCAACCTTCCTCCGTTCTGAGGTGAAAGAGTTGTATGGCGGTGCGGACATTATCTGGTACGACCCCACCAGTAGCGACAGCCGTGCGCAATATGTATACCGGGAAGGTCAGTCCACGCTGGCTTTCTATGGATACGAATGGGCAGGTGTGGACAAGACCAACGGCAAGAACGTCTACTATGTAAATGACCCCAAGAATGGCAAGGCCGGAGATTTTGAGTATAACGGGCGCGGAGCTACTTATGACTATAACAATGCCAACTACACCATCATCGGCAATGCCGTTCCCAAAGTGTATGGGGGCATCAATACCTCGGTCTCCTACAAAGGCATAGCCCTTTCGTTGGGCTTTACCTATAAGATAGGAGGAGACTTGTACGACGGAGCCTACATGGATGTGGCCGACGACGGTTATTATTGGGAGCGTATCCGTGCTAAAAGCTACTACAACAACCTTTGGACGCCAGACCATACGAACGGTACAGAGCCCCGTATCGAAGGTGTAGACCTCGATGACCCGCAACAATACAGCAGCCGCCACTTGTTCAATGCCAGTTATCTGCGCTTGAAGAATCTCTCATTGGCCTATACGCTGCCCAAAGCCATGACCCGCAAGGCTTTCATCGAGAATGCCCGCCTTTTCTTCACTGCCAGCAACCTTTGGACAATAGCCAAATACAAGGAGGCAGACCCCGAAGTGAGCGAATACGGCACACGTGGTTGGGAAACCCCTATCGGAAAAACGTTTGTCGTTGGCGTTGAATTGAAATTTTAATGAACTGGAGGAACTAACAATGAAAAAGATATATCATTTATTGGCACTTGTGATACTTGGTGCCTTTACATTCACTTCGTGTGACGATTTTCTGGATATGCAGCCCACCAACTCCGGAAATGCAGAAGGTGCTGTCGGTACGGTAGCCGATGCGCAGGTGGTTATCAACGGTGTGATGAGTGCGATGACCTCATCGTCCTATTACGGCAGAAACCTTTTTATGTACGGTGATGCCAAGGGCGGTGACCTCACGATTTTTGCTGCCGGACGCGGACTGGATGCATTCTATACGTTCAACCACACTTCCAACAGCAATACTTATTCCGGTTTCTGGAGCCGTGGATATTACTGCATTCTGCAGGTCAACACCTTGTTGAGCAACATTGAGAAGCTGGAAGAATCGGGCAGTATGGAAGACTTTTCCGAAGCCAAAGGGCAGGCGTTGACTCTGAGGGCGCTGTTCTATTTCGATTTGGTCCGTCTCTACGGGCTTCCTTACAATTACAACAAGACCTCTTATGGAGTTCCCAATGTAACCGAGCCGCTTACGGTGAACGCCCAGCCCACCCGTGCTACTGTGGAGGAGAACTATCGCCAGATTCTGCAGGACTTGTCGGACGGGGCGGCCCTGCTTGCCAAGAAGAAGACAAAGCAGAGCGGATATGCGGACTATTACACCAACATAGCCCTGCAAGCGCGTGTGAAACTCTATATGGAAGATTATGACGGTGCTTTGAACGCTGCCCGGGAGATTATAGAAAGCGGTGTGTACAAACTGTATGAGCCTGCCGATTGGACGGCTTCCTGGAGCAAGCAGTTTGGTTCCGAGTCCATCTTTGAGCTGGGCATCACCACTGAGGAATCAGACCTGGGAACTTCTTCTTTGGGCTTTTACCTGATGCGCTACGGACAGTTGAAGAATGCCATGGGCTGGTATCTTGCCAGCGATTATTTCTTGAACCGTCTGGGTGAAGACGAGACGGATGTGCGTTGGGGAATCATGGACAACGATGAATACTGGGTGGACAATGAGATTGAACGCAAGGGAGCCTGCTACAAGTATATGGGCAGTACCACTCTGGCAGGTGACGGCAAGGCAACCAATACAGCCGTCAATATCAAGATAATCCGTCTTTCCGAGATATATCTGATTGCCGCCGAAGCAGCCTTGCACTCCACGAAGCAGGAAGCAGGCGCAGATGCCGCCGCCGGTTACCTGAATGAAATCCGCAGGCGTTCTCCCGGACTGGCACCGGCCACTGCCGCTACCATTACCGATGATATGATTCTGGACGAGCGCAGCAAGGAGCTTTTTGGTGAAGGACAACGCTTCTTCGACATGATGCGTATGGGCAGAACCATCGAATTCAACGATGATTTTCAAGATATTCCGGTGAGTCACCGTGGAAAAACAATCGACCGTACTTTCGAGAAGATTGTGCTTCCTATTTCGCAAGATGAGATAATGCCAATCCGGCATTGGAGAACCAGCAGAATCCGGGATATTAGTCGTTCCCTGCTGTCTATTGTTTGCTACTCCTTGTATATCAGGGAGGTATTTTGCCAACAAGTTGTCACTGCCTTGGCAAACTTTTGCCACGCCTATGGCAAAGTTTTGCCAACGCGGTGGCAAAGTCTTGCCAATGGGAAGGCAAAACCTTGTCATAGGCGTGGCAAGAAAAGCGGAAAAAGGTGCCTTTGATGAATTTCTTTGATAAAATGAGACGGTAATACCTTGATATTCCACAAAAATACTATTTATTGGTTCGAAATTTCTATTCTTTTTTTCTGAATCGGCTTATCTTTGCTTTCGTAGAAACCAATAAAAAGTTATAATACTATGAGAAGATTTTTCCTCATATCGTCATTCTTGGCGTTGTTTGCAATCGGAAGCTCGGCGCAATGGAAGCCGGCAGGTGATAAAATCAAAACGGACTGGGCATCCCAGATTAATCCCGCGAATGTGTTGCCCGAATATCCTCGTCCCATCATGGAACGGAGTGACTGGAAGAACTTGAACGGACTGTGGAATTATGCCGTTATAAATAAAGGTGAGCATCTTCCGGCAGAGTTCGAAGGGCAGATACTTGTTCCTTTTGCCATCGAATCCTCCTTGTCCGGAGTTGGAAAAAGAATCAATGAAAACCAGGAACTGGTCTACCAGCGCAGTTTTGATATTCCTTCCGCCTGGAAGGGAAAACAAGTGCTGTTGCACTTTGGTGCTGTCGACTGGAAAACGGATGTATGGGTGAATGATGTGAAAGTAGGCAGCCATACGGGTGGATTTACTCCGTTCTCCTTCGATATTACTGCCGCCCTTTCTGGCAAAGGCAATAATCAGTTGGTCGTAAAGGTTTGGGACCCGACGGATAAAGGACCTCAACCCCGTGGAAAGCAGGTCAGCAATCCGGAAGGTATCTGGTATACTCCCGTAAGCGGTATCTGGCAGACGGTATGGATGGAGCCGGTTGCCGGAAAACATATCGAGAATCTCCGTATCACTCCCGATATTGACCGTAATCTGTTGACAGTGAGGGCTGAATTGAATAGTGCATGCCCTTCCGACTTTGTGGAAGTGAATGTGTATGACGGCAATCAACTGGTAGCCACCGGCAAAAGTATCAATGCAGAGCCGGTGGAGGTGTCCATGCCCCGGAATGCCAAGTTGTGGAGTCCAGATTCCCCCTTCCTCTATACGCTGAAAGTGACTCTGAAAAGTGGAGGCAAGGTAGTGGATAAGGTGGACAGCTATGCTGCCATGCGTAAGTACTCCACCCGTCGTGACGCGGATGGCATCGTACGCCTGGAACTGAATAACGAGGCTTTGTTCCAGTTTGGACCGCTGGACCAGGGTTGGTGGCCCGACGGACTGTATACAGCTCCCACAGACGAGGCTTTGCTGTATGATGTACAGAAGACGAAAGATTTCGGTTTCAATATGATTCGCAAGCATATCAAGGTGGAACCGGCACGTTGGTACACACATTGTGACCGTTTGGGTATCATCGTATGGCAGGATATGCCGAGCGGTGACCGTAATCCGGAATGGCAGAACCGCCGCTATTTCGACGGAACAGAACTGAAACGCTCCACCGAATCCGAAGCCTATTATCACAAGGAATGGAAGGAAATAATGGATTGTCTCTACTCTTATCCGTGTATCGGTACATGGGTACCGTTCAACGAAGCCTGGGGGCAGTTCAAGACGGTAGAGATAGCCGAATGGACGAAACAGTATGACCCGACCCGCCTGGTGAATCCGGCAAGTGGCGGTAACCATTATACTTGCGGTGACATGCTCGACCTCCACAACTATCCCCAACCGGAATGTATTTGTATGATGCACAGCGCGCCACGGTTTTGGGTGAGTATGGCGGCATTGGCCTTGTCTTGAAAGATCATCTTTGGGAACCGAACCGCAACTGGGGATATGTTCAGTTCAACTCTTCCAAAGAAGTGACTGATGAGTACGTGAAATATGCCGATATGCTGTATCAGATGATAAAAAGAGGTTTCTCGGCAGCCGTCTATACACAGACCACGGATGTGGAGGTGGAAGTGAACGGTCTGATGACTTACGACCGCAAGGTGATAAAGCTGGATGAGAAACGCGTGAAAGAGATAAATACACGTATCTGCAATTCACTTAAGAAATAGGGGCATTTACAATTTACCATTTACAAAGTACAATTTAACTATGCAGATGACAGCGCAGCCAAATTGTACTTTGTAAATGGTAAATTGTGCATTAAAAATGTTGTTATGAAACGATTGATTATAAAGCTTTTCCTTAGTCTGTGCCTATGGGCGGTATTGCCGGTCTGTGCGCAGGATGCTGTTCATTACTATTTCAGAACGATGGATATCCGGAACGGTCTTTCGCAGAACACCGTGTATCAGATTTTGCAGGATAGGAAAGGCTTTATGTGGTTCGGAACCAAGGACGGTCTGAACCGGTATGACGGGTTGTCTTTCCGTGTCTACAAGAAAGAGAACTCCGGTTTAGGCAAGAATTTCATAACCGCGCTCTACGAGGACCGCCGGGGCAATATCTGGATTGGTACCGATGGGGGAGTCTTTATTTACGACCCGGTACTGGATTCCTTTACCGCTTTCGATGAGGCCAGTGATAATGGCAGTATCATCAGGGATTTCGTCACCATGATTGGAAGTGACGAGGACGACAATATCTGGATATCGGTAGAAAACCAGGGGTTGTTCTGCTATAAACCGGATGAAGGGAGGCTGCTGAACCATCTGCACGATTCGGGACTGCCCAATGTAACCCGCTTTTGGCTGAATGGGAATACGTGTTGGCTGGCCTTGTATGCGGATAATCTTTACTATACGAAAGCTGACTTTGAAACTCCTCTGCAGCCTTTCAAGGATGCGGAAGGAAATGAGATTTTCAAGAATGATATTATCAACTGGCAGGTCAGCGGACCCCATAATTGTGTGTATATCGCTTCGCTGAACGGGTTGACAGAGATAAACCAGACTACCGGCAAGACGCGGAAGCTGCTGAACACCTATGTGAGGGCTTTGCAGTTCAAATCTGACAACGAGCTGTGGGTGGGCGCAGAGTCCGGCTTGTATATTTACAATCTGACGAATGACAAGATTACCCATTTGACCGTTCCCGACCAGGATGATTCGTATGCATTGTCGGACAATGCCATTTATTCGCTCTGCTGCGACAAGGAGAACGGCATGTGGATAGGGTCTTATTTCGGTGGAGTGAACTATTGCCCTTATCAGTGGACTTATTTCGAGAAGTTCTATCCGAGAGACAATCTCAGGCATTTCGGCCGTCGTGTACGGGAAATCTGTGAAAGTAATGATGGCACCTTGTGGATAGGTACCGAAGACAAAGGCTTGTTCAATTACAATCCGGAAAACGGAAAGATAGAGCCTTTTGAGCATCCGGCCATTTATCAGAATGTCCACGGCCTTTGCCTGGACGGGGATGATTTGTGGGTAGGTACGTTCTCCGGTGGTCTGAACCGGGTGAATCTTCGGACCAGGCAGGTGAAACATTATGCCAAGGGTGAGAGTGAGAATTCCATGGTCGCCAATGACGCCTTTACCATTTGCAGGACCACTACGGGAGACGTGTGGATAGGCACCACGTCCGGTCTGTTGAAGTACAATCGCTCTACAGATGACTTTACCCGGATTCCTCAGCTGAAGAATATGTTTACTTATAACATTCTGGAGGACTTCAACGGAAATCTGTGGTTTGCTACTTTTTCTAATGGAGTGTTCTGCTACAATGTAAGAAGCCAGCAGTGGAGGAATTATCTGTCTAATGAGAATGATTCGACCTCTCTTCCCTACAATAAGGTAATCAGTATCTACGAAGACAGCAGGAAGCGTCTGTGGTTCATGACGCTGGGTGAGGGCTTCTGCCGCTACAATCCGGAAACGGACAATTTTACCCGTTATGACATGTCGAAAGGATTTCCGAGCAACACTATCTACAAGATGGTCGAGGATAAGCGGGGTAACTTATGGATTACTTCCAATTATGGTCTGGTCTGCTTCAATCCCGATACGGAGAGCAAACATGTCTATACCACGGCAAACGGGCTGCTGAGCAACCAATTTAATTTCCAGTCCGGTTACATTGACAAGAAGGGACGCATCTATTTGGGAAGTATCAACGGATTCATAGCCTTTGACCCGGAAACTTTTGTGGAGAACACTTTTCTCCCTCCCGTAGTGATTACAGATTTTTATCTGTTCAACAAACGGCTTTCGGTGGATAGTCCGGATTCTCCTTTGGAGAAGAGCATCACCTATGCGGATGAGATAGAGCTGGATGCCGACCAGAATTCTTTCTCTTTTCAGGTTGCAGCCCTGAGTTACCAGGCACCCGAAATGAATGGTCTTGAATGTAAGCTGGAAGGCTTTGACCGCGACTGGTATACGGTAGGGCGGAATTCCATCATCAACTATTCAAACCTTCCTTATGGAAGCTATACATTGCGTATAAAAGGTTCCAACAGCGATGGCAAGTGGAACGCGACGGAACGTGTGCTCGACATCCATATTCATCCTCCTTTCTATCTCTCCACTTGGGCGTATGCTGTTTATACGGTATTGGCGTTATGTTCACTGGCTGCTGTAATTATCTATTTCAGAAAACGGACCCGGCAGAAGCATCAGCAGGCTATGGACAAGTTTGAGCGGGAAAAGGAACGGGAGTTGTATACTGCGAAGATAGACTTCTTCACGAATGTGGCGCATGAGATACGTACACCGCTTACACTGATAAAGAGTCCGCTCGAGAATGTATTGGCTTCCCGTTCTGTTTCGGATGACATCAGGGATGATTTGGAGACCATGGAACTGAACACCAACCGACTGCTTGATTTGGTGAACCAGTTGCTGGACTTCCGGAAGACGGAGACGCAAGGCTTCCAATTGAATTTTGTGGAATGTGACGTGTCTGAGCTCTTACAAAAGACGTATAAGCGTTTCAAGCCTTTGGCACGTGAAAGGGGGCTGGCATTGAGTATAGAGACTCCCGAAAGCTTGTATGCTTCGGTTGATAGGGAAGGGCTTACCAAGATTATCAGCAATTTGCTGACCAATGCGATAAAGTATTCGGAGACCTATATACGCATCAGGTTATATTCGGAAGGTGAAAGACTGCTGCTTTCTGTATGCAATGACGGCCTTGTTATTCCGGTAGAGATGCGCGAGGAGATTTTCAAGCCGTTCATCCAGTATAAAACCGGTACCTTGCGCTCTGTGCCCGGCACCGGTATCGGGCTTGCACTTGCCCGTTCATTGGCCGAACTCCATGAGGGTACGTTGTGCATGGAAGATTCGATGGAGAACAACTGTTTCCTGCTGTCACTTCCGCTGAAGCACGAGCAGACGGTGGCTATGGAGCATAAAGAACCGGTAACGGGCGGGGAATCCTCTGAGGAAAGTGGTGCAGGTACTGCCTTGGAACAGCACCGGTATACTCTTTTGGTGGTGGAAGACAGTCTGGAAATGCAGGCATTTGTTGTGAAACAGCTCTCTTCGGAATATCGTGTGCTGACTGCCGTGAATGGGGTGGAAGCTTTGAAGGTGTTGAAGGAACATACTGTAAATCTTGTCATTTCAGACATTATGATGCCCGAGATGGATGGATTGGAGCTGTGCGAGCATCTGAAGTCCGAGCTTGACTATAGCCATATACCGATTATCCTGCTTACGGCGAAGACGACCCTTCAAGCCAAAATAGAGGGAATGAAGCTGGGGGCTGACGTATATATAGAGAAACCTTTCTCCGTGGAATATCTGAAAGTTTGTGTGGCCAATCTGCTGAACAACCGTGAGAAGCTACGGGCTTCTTTTGTCAATTCTCCTTTTGTGCAGACGGGCAGTATGGCAATGACAAAGGCAGATGAATCTTTCCTTAAAACATTGAAGGAAGTGGTGGTTGCCAATATGCAGAATCCGGATTTCTGTCTGGATGATATGGCAAGCCTGCTGAACATGAGCCGGTCGAGCTTGAACCGGAAGATAAAGGGCATATTGGATATGACTCCCAATGACTACATCCGCCTGGAGCGGTTGAAGAAAGCGGCGCAGCTTTTGAAGGAGGGGGAGTGTAAAATCAATGAGGTTTGCTATATGACTGGCTTCAATACTCCTTCCTATTTTACCAAGTGTTTCCAAAAACAATTTGGTATTTTGCCCAAAGACTTCGTGAAATGATGAAACTATATAATCAAGTATTAGAATTTTTGTATCAACAATGCTTTGATGTATATATCCGCTCCAATTGTTTTATGAAATGATTGTTTTGTTGCATTTATAGTTGTATTTATGGATTATTTTTGAAGTGAAAAATTTCATTTGGTAATGTCTCGAGAATTTGTCGAATGGAATTGGATTTATGAAGAAAAAACAGTGTTTAATTAAAACTTTAAATCTTATGCAGGTAAATACAAAATTCCTCGTGTGTTCGCTTATATATATGGGGAGTCTTTCTGCGAACGCGGTGGGATCGTCTTCTTTGGCAAATGAAACGGTGCACGTATCTATCCTTTCGGTGGATCAAACAAAAAATGAACGGAACATTACAGGACGTATAATCGACGGAGATACCGGAGAGGCTCTTATTGGTGTCAGCATTCTGGTTAAAGGAGCCTCTATGGGTACGGTGACCGATGTTGATGGGAAGTTTTCATTGTCTGTGGCTACAGGAGATGTCTTGGAGATATCGTATATCGGCTATAAAAGCCAGTCGATAGTGGTTGGCAATCAGAGTGTCTTGGATATACGGATGATGTCCGATAACGAATTGTTGGATGAAGTGGTAGTGGTGGGCTATGGCTCTCAGAAAAAAGTGAATCTGACGGGCTCTGTTGCTACGGTTAATTTTGATGATAAGACCTTGTCGCGTCCCGTAACTACGCTTGCTTCTACTTTATCGGGTATGGTGGCCGGATTGAATGTGATGCAGACATCCAGTAAGCCCAACTCGGAATCATCTACTCTGCGTATTCGCGGTACAGGTACTTTAAATGATTCTGCACCATTGGTGCTGGTTGATGGAATGGAAATGTCGCTGAATAATGTCAATCCTAATGATATCGCTTCTATCTCCATCCTGAAAGATGCCGCTTCGTGTGCTATTTATGGTAACCGTGGTGCTAATGGTGTTATTCTATTGACTACCAAGAAAGGTACGGACGGGAAAATCAACGTGACCTATTCAGGAAAATTCTCCTATAATACACCGGCTAATCTGATCCGTATGGTTTCAAACTATGCCGACTACATGGAATTTATCAATGAGGCTTCGGACAATGCAGGGCAGGCACAGGTGTTTAGCCAAACTACCATTGATACGTGGCGTGCAGCGGCCAGTAATCCGAATGGAATATCCGAATCGGGCTATCCGAATTATGTGGCCTATCCGAATACGGACTGGTATGATGAGGTGTATAATCCGAAATTGATGCAGGAACATTCTATTACGCTTACCGGTGCGGAAAAGAGAACCCGGTATAGCCTGAATGCTACGTATGTGGATAACCCCGGTTTGGTGGTGAATTCAGGAATGAAGAAATATTATATGCGCAGTAATCTGGAATCACAGGTTGCCAGTTTCTTGGCTGTGGGGCTGAATGCATGGGGTTATCATGTAGATCAGGAAAGAAATAATGTTGATGATTTGAATGGTTTGCAAATGCAGAAAAGTACACCGGGAACCTATCCGTATTACGATGGGAAATATGGAGCTCCCGAAGCCCTCGAAGAAGATCCGGTAGTCAACAATCCGGTTTATTATCTGAATAGTGCGGGAGGCTCTTATAAAACAACGAAATTCTTTGTGAATCCTTATATTAAGATTGATTTCCTTAAGAACTTCCATTTGACTTCTAACTTCTACTACGATCATTATCGGCAAGAGAATCTGTGGCATTATTCCGATTATCAGGAAAGATTTTCATTCCAACGTGGAGAAACTATGAATGTTCCTCCTACTTCCGAATTGCTTGCGGAGTACCCTGTGAAATATTATATTGATGGAAATCAGAGCTGGAAAAATACTACCACCTTAAACTGGGGACAGATTTTCAAAGGTAAACACGATGTGGCAGCCTTAGTGGGCTATGAGGAATTCCGCAAATGGGCACGTACTACCGACATTAGTAAGAAAGGAATGCTTGATACCAGCCTTACAGACTTTGACGCATTGACGGAGCCTGATTATATTGATGGAAGCACTACAGAGTTTTCATCCCGTTCTATCTTTGGTCGTGTTACTTATACGTATGATTCCCGTTACTTATTTGAGGCGAATGTCCGTTATGACGGTTCCTCCCGTTTTTCTCCGGAGAACCGCTGGGGTATATTCCCATCCTTTTCGGCAGGGTGGCGTTTGTCGGAAGAGAAATTCATGAAGAAGCTGAATTGGCTCGACAACCTGAAACTACGTGTTTCCTGGGGACGACTCGGAAATAACTCAATCGGTAACTATGAATGGCAGGCTGTTTATGCTACGGCTCCCCATTATGCTTTTGGCAACAAGGAGGTTCCTGGACTGGGCATGGGAAGTTTTTCCAACTATAACTTGGAATGGGAGACAACTACGGTTACCAACCTGGGTATCGACTTCTCTATGCTGAAAAACCGTTTGAGTGGAACAGTGGAGGTTTATAATAAGTTGACGGACGGTATCTTGTATAATCCCACTTTGTCACCTACTTTGTCTGGGTTCAGTTCTCCCCGACAGAATATTGCAGAGGTTACTAATAAGGGACTTGAAATAACCTTAGGTTGGAATGATCGGATCGGTTCTGTCTCGTACGGCATATCCGGAAACTTCTCTTACAACAAGAATGAAGTAACCAAATACAAAGGAGAACTTGTCCGCGGATGGCAGCAGAATGCGGATGGTAGTTCCACTTATTATACCAATTTGGGTGAGGTTTCAACAGGAGACTTGCAGCGTGTTTTGGAAGGGCACATGATCAATGAATTTTATGTGCTGAACGTATATAAAGGCAATAGAAACTATTTTAATGCCGACGGTACGGTAAATCCGAAAGGAGGGCCTTCTGACGGAATGATCCGTACGGAAGATGATATGAAATGGTTGCAGGCCATGACGAATGCCGGATATAAGTTCTATCCGAAACAGGGAATCGGCAAGAGTAATATCTGGTATGGTGATATCATTTATGCAGACTTGGATGGAGATGGCATTTATGGTGACGACGATGACAAGGATTTCCAGGGTTATTCTAAAACACCGAAGTATTACTTCGGCTTCCAGACAAACCTGTCATGGAAAGGCATTGACTTCTCTATGAATTGGGCTGGTGCTGCCGGATTCAAAATCAACTGGTATCAGTCTGGTGAGAATAGTAGTATAACCTGGTTTGGGTATGGAATAGGTAAAGATGTAGCTTATGACCATTACTTTTACGATCCTGAGAATCCGAATGACCCGCGGACAAATCTTACTTCGGCAAATCCCCGTCTCACCATGGATAAAGCAGCTCAGGTAAGTGTTTCCGGCCAGCATATTCTACATAATGGCAATTATCTGAAACTGAAGAATCTGACAGTCGGCTACACGCTCCCCAAAGATTGGGTACAGAAGGTGTGTATGCAAAATGTGCGTGTTTATGTTTCGGGAGAGAATCTGTTGACGATTACTAAGTTCAAAGGTATTGATCCTGAAATGATGAGTGGAGTGGGCTATGCTCCTATGAGACAATATGCTTTTGGTGTAAATGTTACTTTCTAAAATTAAATGGTATGAACAAGATAAATATAAACAAAGGAAGAAATCTGATGAAAACGATGGCCGCAGTGGTCCTTGTGGGAATGTCAACCGCAGGTTGCGTAGATATGGATTTGTCACCCAATGGAAAGCCGGCGGAAGGGAATGTATGGTCGACTCCTACCTTGGCGGAACAGACGATAGCGGGTGTGTATAATCAACTGTATGTGGATTATAGCGATGTTGCCAATGGATGGTTTGATATATGGTCCAGTACTATGGATTACGGTATAGGTATAGCTCCTACTTTCAATTTCTTATTTGCGACAAATTCTCCGAGCTCTGTTAAGGGGAGTTCTGCTCCCTGGCAAAGATTCTATAAGGGAATTATCAAGGCAAATGATGTGATTGGCAATCTGCCTACGGTCGAGGGATTTGATGAGACTAAAAGAAGCCGCTATATTTCAGAATGTATGTTTCTGCGTTGCTGGTGGTATTACAGGCTGAATATCTTGTATAATGGAGTTCCTTACTATAAAAATCCGATTAAGGATATTGATGAGGCAAAACTGGCACGTTCCACTCAGGATGAAGTCTGGGGATATATAGTGGATGATCTGACTTCCTGTATCAATAATCCGGATTTGCCGGATAAATACAGTTCGGATGATGCCAATTACGGGCATATTACAAAAGGTGCAGCCTATGCTTTAAGAGGCAAGGTATATCTGTGGATGAAAGAATGGAAAAAGGCGGCTGATGATTTTCAGGCAGTAAAGGATTGTGGATACACGCTTTATAAAGGTGCGGGTGAGGAGTCATACAAGAAACTGTTTAAGGTGGAAAATGAGCGTTGCGATGAAATGATATTCTCTTTGCAATGTCTGGATCATCCAGATTATACGCAAAAGAAGAACAGAGGTTTCGGTAACAGATGCTTGCCGCCTGACCCTTCAGGCAATGGATTGGGATGGAATAATTATATTATAAACCCGCAGTTTGCCGAGTCTTACGAAAATAGAGACGGTAGTAAGTTCAATTGGGATGACATTATCCCCGGATATAATGATATGGGCATTGATAAGCGTATGGTGTATTTCCTGCGGAATAATATCACGGAGACTGAAAGAAAGAACGCAGTAGCTGCGGGGGCTGATATGTCCAAATATGATGCTTCCGGTAACGAGGAGAGGATTAAAAAAGCCTATGAAAACCGTGATCCGAGAATGGCAATGTCCGTTATAACCCCTTATGCCTCTTTTCTTGGTGGGGTTGAAGGAACTCCTAAAGAGTATGTGATGCGTTATCCTTTCCGTTCTTATACCACATATGGGGATTTGAAAACAGATACAAGTTTGAAGTTCTATTACTTAAATCGTAAGTTTGTGGGTGAAGGATTAGAGTTGCCGAATATATATTCTGAATTGGATTTGCCGTTTATCCGTTATGCGGATGTTCTGTTGAATTGGGCGGAGGCATTGAATGAGTTGAATGATCTTCCCGGAGCCATAAGCAAAGTGAATGAGGTGCGCGAAAGGGCAGGTGCCCAATTACTGGGAACCAACGAATTTACTCAGGTTACAGGGAAAACAGATATGCACCAGCGTATCATGAACGAACGCCATTGGGAATTAATAGGTGAAGACGTGATTTATTTCGATGAGATTCGCTGGAGAACCTGGAAAGATCTGAAGTTCTATAAGGACAAAGAAGGCAAGATGAATGGTATGACTCAGATATGGGGAACCAGAACTAATAATTATGCCTGGGGAGGAGATCATTACTGGAGTCTTCCGATACCGGCGAGAGAAATGCAAATGAATCCTAATATGGTGCAGAATCCGGGTTGGGATTGATGTGATTGAGTCTCTGCATACTTCATAATCTCTTTATAGGGGTTATGGAGTATGTGTCGTTTTTTATATGGTTATTAATTAAAATCAGATAGTTATGAAGTTTATAAAACATCTTTTCTCAGGAATCGTTCTCCAGGGAATAGGTTTGTCTTTGTTTGCGCAGACAGATAAACCTAATATCGTAGTGATAATGACGGACCAGCAACGTGCCGATTTGTGTGGACGTGAAGGTTTTCCTATGGATATTACTCCATTTGTCGATGAATTGGCACATCAGAACGCTTGGTTCGATAAAGCGTATACGGTTATGCCGGCCAGTACTCCTGCACGTTGTTCCATGTTTACCGGCCGTTTTCCAACTGCAACTCATGTACGTACCAATCACAATGTGCGTGACATTAATTATGCGAAAGACTTGGTAACCGTTCTGAAGGAGAATCATTATAAAACTGCTTTAGTAGGTAAGAATCATGCTTATCTGAACTCAAAGGATATGGATTTTTGGTCTGAATATTCTCACTGGGGGAAGAATAAGCCGGTGACGGAAGGAGAGCGTGCTATTTCCAAATTCTTTAAAGAGGCAGTCGGGCAGTATCTGGAACCTTCGCCTATACCTTTGAAAGATCAGCAACCTACGAGAATTGTGGATGAGGCTATAGAATGGATAGATAGCCAGAAGGACAATCCGTTCTTTGTATGGATTTCATTCCCTGAACCGCATAATCCGTATCAGGTTTGTGAACCTTATTATTCAATGTTTGCACCGGATAAGATTCCGGCTGTGAAGACTTCACGGAAGGATGTATTGAAGAAGGGAGAAAAGTATCAGATTCTGGCGGAACTGGAAGACGCTTCTTGTCCTAATCTTGAAAGAGACCTGCCTCGGTTACGTGGAAATTATATGGGGATGATTCGTCTCATTGATGATCAGATCAAACGCTTGGTTGAGGATCTGAAGGAAAAGGGACTATTCGAGAAAACTATCATCGTTGTTCTGTCCGATCATGGAGATTATTGTGGTGAATACGGACTAATTCGTAAGGGAGTAGGCTTGTCTGAGTCTCTAACCAGAATACCGATGGTTTGGGCAGGCTATCAGATAAAGAAGCAGCCTAAAGCTATAGATGCGCATGTTTCGTTGGCCGATCTTTTCCCTACTTTTTGTACTGCGATAGGTGATTCAATACCGGTAGGTGTTCAGGGACGGAGTTTATGGCCTATGTTGACGGGTAAAGAATATCCGAAAGAAGAGTTTTCAAGCGTTGTTGTACAGTTAGGTTTTGGCGGAGAAGATGTTCCTTTGGACGATAGCTTGACTTTTGAGCAGGAAGGTGCGCTGGGACCCAATAAGGTGGCTCATTTTGACGAACTGAATACATGGACTCAAAGTGGAACCTCTCGAATGGTACGTATGGGTGACTGGAAACTGATTATGAATAGTTATGGAAAAGGGGAACTGTACAATTTGAAGAAAGATCCGTATGAAATTAATAATTTATTTGGAAATCCCAAGTTGATAGATAAGCAGAGCGAGTTGCTGACAAAATTGTTGGCTTGGGAATTGCGTTTGCAGGACCCGTTGCCATTACCAAGACATCGTTATCATTTTAAACGAAATCTTTATAATTATCATTTAATACAAGATAATAATTTAGAAAATCAAAGCAGTTTCTAAATAGGATACTTTATAAGATATAAACATGAAGAAGAATTATATATTGCTGCTATTGCTTTGTCTTTGTTTTGCAGGGTGCAAGGAAAAGCTGGTTGTAGAGTCCGACCATCTGCCCATTGCCGACCCTTACGTAATGCTTTACGAAGGCAAGTATTATGCCTACGGCACCGGCGGTACGGTGGAAGGAGAGGGCTTTGCCTGCTTCTCTTCCGACGACTTGAAAAACTGGACGCGTGAGGGGCAGGCACTGTCGGCTGCCAATTCCTACGGTACGTGGGGATTTTGGGCACCGGAGGTGTACTATATCAAGTCTAAAAATAAATTCTACTTGTTTTATTCCACCGAGGAACATATCTGCGTGGCAACGGCAGATGTGCCCCAAGGGCCGTTCCGTCAGGAGGTGAAGCAGCCGATATGGGGTGAGAAGAGCATCGATACCTCTCTGTTCATTGATGATGACGGCACGCCTTACCTTTATTTCGTGCGCTTTACAGATGGCAACGTCATTTGGGTGGCAGAGATGAACGATGATTTGACTGGCATCAAGCAGGAAACGCTGACGGAGTGCATCAAGGCGGAAGAGCCGTGGGAGCTCTCGCAGGACAAGCCCGCCAAGGTGGCAGAAGGTCCCTCTGTTCTGAAGAAGAACGGCATCTATTATCTGATTTACTCGGCAAATCACTTTGAAAGCAAGAACTACGGAGTGGGTTACGCCACCTCGGACAGCCCGATGGGACCTTGGACGAAATACGTGGGAAACCCCATTCTGCAACGTGTAGACGAATTGATGGGTACCGGTCACGGAGTACCTTTTCTTTGCAAGGACGGTAGCTGGAAATACATCTTCCATGCACATTGGAGTTCCACGAAAGTACAGCCGCGCACTTCGTATATCAAGGATTTTGCCATTTCGGACCGGGGAGTTGTCTCTATCGGCGGTGACATTATTCGTCCGCAGGTGGTGAGCAATGCGTCGGAAAAATAAGAAGCTAATTATATAACAACAATAAAACAGATGTAACTATGAGACTAAAAAGATTGTTTTTGGGGGTAATGCTTTTGGTGGGCATTACGGGTGCCGGAGCGGCAAATGCTGCTCCGGAAGACATCTCTGCTTCTATTTCCTTGAAAGTGCCGGGGAATGATGCCAAGCAATATCCGCTGGCCTTGCAGAAGATGCAGGATGGTATGTACAGCTGCCGGGCTTCGGAAAAGTTACCGTTGGACATCATCCGCCAGGTGGTGGACAAGGATGGCAAACAGCGCATTACCGTCACACTCAAGGCGCTGGAAAATGTGTATTTCAACTACGGGGAACAGATAAAGACCGGTTACAAGCATTCAGACTGCCAGTTCTACATGCCGGGCTTCTGGTATCGCCGCAACCTGCGTTCGCCGAAGGAAGCTCCTTCTTTCCACACATCGGACAGTTGGCTGGTGCGTGAGGACCGTTTGAGCACTCCGCTGACGGCAGCTTTCAATCCGGCAAGTGGTACGTCCATGTCGGTTATCCGTATTGACAAGTTCGACAAGGAAGCTTTGACCACTCATAAGGAGGGAGAGGTAATCTTGTCCGGTGAGACTTCCATCGGATATACCGGTTTCTGCAATGTGGATGGTATGACTGTCTTGGCATACGGTTTCCCCTATAAGGAAGCACCGAAGACATATATCCGCAAATTGACGCTGGCTCCTGCCGTTGAGGCTTTCCAGTTGCTTCGTAAGGGTGACAGCATCTCCATGACTTGGGAGGTGTCCGAAAGGAATGCTGCCGATTTTTCGGAATGCGTACAGCGCACCTGGGAGTATTGTTATGACACTAACCGTCCGAAACCGGTTGACACACCTTACACGGTAGACCGCATGAAGGAGGTGATGAGCAACTTCTTCGTGGAAAGCTATGTTGGCAATACCCCCACTCATTATTATTCCGGTGTAGAGTTGGAGACTGCTACTTGTGCCAATACCGATGTTGCCGAAGTGGGCTTTGTGGGACGTACATTGCTGAACGCTTTCAATGCTTTGGAGTATGGCAAACAGCAGAACCGCCAAGACCTGGTGGACAATGCCAACCATATCTTTGACACTTATCTCCAGAACGGTTTTTCGCCTGCCGGTTTCTTCAACGAAGTGGTACACTATAACCGCGGCTTCAAGGAAACCAGACATAGCATCCGCCGTCAGTCCGAGGGAGTGTATGCCATCTTGAACTATTTGAACTACGAGAAACAGCAGAAGCGTAAACACCCCGAATGGGAGAAACGCATCAAGGGCATGCTGGACAGCTTCCTCAAGTTGCAGAACGAGGACGGCAGCTTCCCGCGCAAGTTCAAGGATGATTTCTCTGTCGTGGATGCCAGCGGCGGTAGCACGCCTTCGGCAACATTGCCTTTGGTGATGGCGTCCAAGTATTTCAAGGACAAACGTTATCTGGCAAGCGCCAAGCGTACGGTAGACTATCTGGAGAAGGAACTGATATCCAAAGCCGATTATTTCTCTTCTACGCTGGATGCCAACTGCGAGGACAAGGAAGCCTCCTTGTATGCTGCTACGGCTGCTTATTATCTGGCTTTGGTTACCAAAGGAGAAGAGCGTGCGCACTATGCCGGTCTGGCGAAGAAAGCCGCTTATTTTGCTTTGTCGTGGTATTATACTTGGGATGTTCCTTTTGCCGAAGGTCAGATGCTGGGAGATATCGGCTTGAAAACCCGTGGTTGGGAAATGTGTCGGTAGAGAATAACCATATCGATGTATTTATCTTCGAATTTGCCGATGTGCTGCATTGGCTCTCCAAGGAGTACAACGAGCCGCGCTTCTCTGACTTTGCCGAGGTGATTTCCACTTCCATGCGCCAGTTACTGCCATATGAAGGACACATGTGCGGCATTGCCAAAGTAGGCTATTACCCGGAAGTGGTGCAGCATACCAATTGGGATTACGGACGTAACGGAAAGGGATATTACAACAATATCTTCGCTCCGGGCTGGACGGTCGCTTCTTTGTGGGAGCTGTTCACTCCGGGACGTGCGGAGCAGTTCTTGTTGAAAAAATGATAGTCTAAACAGTAACCAATATTGTATTTATGAATAAGATGATGACTTTGTTGGCAAGCGTGATGCTATTGGCATCGGCTTGCACGGGCAAGCAGGCGAGTGAAAAGACTGCTTCTGGACTGGAACCTGCCAACTTCCGTACGGAAGTGGATGGCAAGCAGACAGACTTGTTTGTTTTGAAGAATAAGAATGGTATGGAAGTTTGTATTACGAATTTCGGCGGACGTATTGTATCAGTGATGGTGCCGGACAAGGATGGCGTTATGCGTGATGTGGTGCTGGGCTTCGATTCCATTCAGGACTACATCAAGTTCCCTTCGGATTTCGGCGCTACCATCGGACGTTATGCCAACCGTATCAACCAGGGTAAGATTACAGTGGATGGGGTAGAGTATCAGCTGCCGCGCAACAATTACGGTCATTGCCTGCATGGAGGTCCCAAGGGATACCAATATCAAGTGTTCGATGCCCGCCAGTTGAGCAGTCAGGTTCTGGAGTTGACTTATCTGTCGAAAGACGGAGAGGAGGGCTTCCCGGGTAACCTGACCTGCAAGGTCACTTTCTCGCTGACAGATGACGATGCCATCGACATTCGTTACAGTGCCGAAACGGACCGTACCACTGTTGTCAATATGACGAACCATTCTTACTTCAATCTGGACGGTGACCCCTCCAAGTCCAATTCGGATTATCTGCTCACTATTGATGCAGATGCTTATACCCCCGTGGACAGTACCTTCATGACTACCGGTGAGATTGTTTCCGTAGAAGGTACGGATATGGATTTCCGCACTCCTACTGCTGTTGGCGCCCGTATCGACAATGACTTTGAGCAGTTGAAGAACGGCAAGGGCTATGACCACAACTGGGTACTCAATACGAAGGGCGATGTCACCCGCCCGTGTGCCACCCTCGAATCTCCCTCAACGGGTATTGTGCTTGATGTCTATACCAACGAACCGGGCATTCAGATTTATGCCGGTAACTTCCTGGATGGCACACTGACCGGAAAGAAAGGTATTGTGTACGGTCATCGTGCTTCTGTCTGTCTGGAGACTCAAAAGTATCCCGATACGCCCAACAAGCCGGAATGGCCTTCTGCATTGCTGAAGCCGGGAGAGAAGTATGACAGTCATTGCATTTATCGCTTCTCGGTGAAGAAATAAATATAGGGGATGTGTCATCTGTGTGCTATCAACCGTTTTGATACCCTCTTATTGTATGGCCTTTTTTGTGAATCTAAAATATAATATACAATGAGACACTTTAGTGTTTTTTTATTGGCTACTTTATTCCCTTTGATTTTCATGGGTTGCAAAAGTGAGGAAGACTCTTATCCTCCTATTCATTATGGATACAATTTAGCATTTGTCGATGAAAATGGCAATGATTTGATTGAGGGAATGCAAACCGGTCTTGGAAGAAATGGTAAGCCTGCTTTGAGAGAGAAAGATTACTCCTATAAATTGGTAGAACCCGATTCTAAAGATGACTTTACCGGACCGGACTGTATCTATGTGGAAAGCAGGGACGGACTTTTTACTTTGGCAATCTTTGATGCACTATGGGATGGATATAAATATGACAAGAAGCCTGAAGTATTGAGGCGTACGTTTGTTTGTCCCTATATCTTTGGTGACGGAGAGGAACATTCTATTATTTCCCATTGGAAGTATAATGATGGTTATGGCAGTGTTGAACTTATTAGAGTAACTATAGATGGTGTGGATGCCCGCATCGAATTAGGAGCAGACAAATATCACCCGTTAGTTGTCGCTGTGTTGGCAAAGTAACTTGTTTTTCTTAAATACTCTGTCTTGGTAAAATCAGCACTTTATCAAGACAGAGTTTTTATTCTTTGGAATTACCGCATCGCCAGCGCCTTATTCTCCGCCTCCTCCATAATCTCCCGTTCTCCCGGCCCTTTGTCATTGATGCCCAAAGGTGGAGGATGCCGTGGATGATGACACGGTACAGTTCACGTTCGTAGTTGTTATCGGCGAACTGTTCCGCATTGGTGCGTACGGTATCGAGGCTGATGAAGAGGTCACCGCTAAGGCGGTTGCCTTCACAGTAGTCGAAAGTGATGATATCTGTGTAATAATCGTGTTGCAGATATTGGCGGTTCACTTCGAGTATCTTCTCGTCCGAGCAGAAGATGTAGGCGATTTCACCGACTCTTTTTCCGTAAGTGGCGGCTACGGACTTTATCCATTCCGGGTTTCGCGCTTCTTGATGGCGGGCATTTCCACGCCGTCTGTCTGATAACTAATCATTTTATTTACAATTTTACGATTTACGATTGAAATTACATTCCTGTGATTAAGACAGTTTCTTTAGAAGAAGAACATATAACTGATAATAATCGCTGCAATGATGCCGGAGAAATCGGCAATCAGCCCACACGTCACGGCATTCCTCGTTTTGGTGATACCTACGCTGCCGAAATACACAGCAAGAATATAGAATGTGGTGTCCGAAGCGCCACGTGCCACGCAACTCATGCGTCCTACAAATGAATCGGCGCCATACTGTTTCATGGTGTCAATCATCAGTCCGTTGGCACCGCTGCCGCTCAGTGACTTCATCAGGGCAGTGGGTAGGGCACCTACAAAGCTGGTATCTACACCGAATAGTCCTACTACATAACCGATACCGTTCACCAGTATATCCATGGCACCGGAAGTACGGAAAACGGCGATTCCAACGAGGAAGGCAACCAGATAGGGAATGATGCGTACAGCGGTGGTGAAGCCTTCTTTGGCCCCTTCGATGAAAGCATCGTATACGTTGATTTTCTTCCATAACCCCCAGAGGATGAACAGCAGGATGATGGAAAACAGCAGTATGTTGGCAATCAAAGTGGAATATACGCCCATTTCATCGCGACTAATCTGTGTAAACAGATAAATGAGTGCGGCAAAGAAAAGGCTGATGCAGCCAATCAGGATAAGTATGGGCTTGTTCAACAGGTTGATGCGTTGTGCAATGCTGACGGCAATGACACCGATAATGGTCGAGATGGCGGTCGTTATCAGTGTGGGGATAAAGATGTCCGTGGGTTGGGCGGCACCCATCTGCGAGCGGTACATCATGATGCTGACGGGGATAAGTATCAGTCCCGAAGTGTTGAGTACAAGGAACATGACCATCGGATTGGTGGCGGTGTCCTTTTTAGGGTTCAGTTCCTGGAGTTCCTTCATGGCTTTCAGTCCCATCGGAGTAGCGGCATTGTCCAGCCCCAGCATGTTGGCAGAGAGATTCATGAAAATGGATCCCATGGCAGGATGTCCTTTTGGTATTTCGGGGAAAAGGCGGCAGAATACCGGACTCAGCCAACGGGAGAGGGCGTTGATCATGCCGCTGTTTTCGCCTATCTTCATCACCCCGAGCCAGAGGGCAAGTATTCCCGTCAGTCCCAGGGATATTTCAAAAGCTGTCTTGGAAGAGGAGAAGGTGGAGTTGACGAGTTCTGTGAATATCTCCACATCACCCATAAAGATGAGTTTGCAGAGGGCTACGATGAATGCGATGACGAAGAAGGCTACCCAGATGTAATTTAAAACCATGTATCGTTACTTTGTTTCTAGTGGATTAATATTTGTTTTCGTTGGCAAGATTCCAGGCGTTGAGGAAAGCTGCTTTGGTTATTTCTATCATTTTCTCCCAGTTCAGCCGGTCGGTGTGGTCCGAAGGCTGGTGGTAATCGGGATGTCCGTCTGTGTGGTACCAGATGATGGGGATGTTGCACAGGGCAAAAGAAGCATTGTCACTTCCTCCCGTGGGGCGGTCCCAGGCGCGGTAGTCCGGTTGCAGGCGCAAGCTGTAGCGTGCAATGTCCTGCTTCAGCCAGTCGCCGAATACGGGGTGGGCGGCGGTGTAGAAGTAGACAACGTGTTGAGGCTGCTCGGGCTTATTGTTACGGCCTATCATGTCGAAATTGAGATAACCTTTCACCTGGCTGATGAAAGGACAGCTTTGTACAAAGTATTTTGAGCCGAGCAATCCCTTTTCTTCTCCATCCCAAAAGGCAAAGATGACCGTGCGCAGAGGCTTCTGTCCGGTGGCAAGAAATGCACGGGCTATCTGCAGGACGGCAGAGACACCGGAAGCATTGTCGTCCGCACCGTTGTATATCCGGTCGTTTGCCAGCGTCTCGTCCGTACCCAGGTGGTCGAAGTGGGCACCTACGATGACATATTCATCCGGTCGTTCTCCCGGGATGGTTCCCAATACATTACTCATCTGCAGGATGCGGTGGACGCCTTGTTTAAGGATGGCGATGGAGTCGGGATGCACTTGCCACCGTCCCCGTTGTTGGCGTTCCTTGTTGTAAGCCTCGAAGGGTTGGTAATAACTGTCCTTTTCCAGCGGGGCAATGCCGGCTTCTTTCAGGCAGGATGCCAGATAGCGGGCAGCCAGTCGTGAACCGTGCATGCCTGCTTCGCGTCCTTGCAGCTCATCGTCGGCCAGAAAGCTGACAATAGCCTCGGCCGAAGTGCGGCTGATGCTTTGCAACCCCTTTTCTTGTGGAGATTGTGCATGTAAGGATAGTGCGAAAGAAAGGCAGCAGATTGCTCCCAAAACAGCTTTATACATGTCGTACGGTTTTAAGGATTGGACATACCGGTTGCAAAATTAAAGATAACTTTCCATAGTTTCTATATAAATGTTGTATTTTTGTCCGTTGGCGGATGAATTCAAATCCGTGTAAATCAAATGAGAGAAGGATGAAAAAGAAGAATGAAGCAGTGGAAACTGTCTTGTGCGAACGTGTGCTTTCGGCAGAAGAAGTGGCGTGCATCTCGGCACAGATTCAGCAGGAATTGGAGGCGTATATCGACCCGGTGAAAAGGGAGTATCTTCCCCGTTTCTTCAAGACCGGAAAGGGGCAGTATGGCGAGGGGGATAAGTTTCTGGGAGTAGTTGTGCCGAACACTCGGCAGGTGGCAAAGCAGCACAAGCACGAACCTTTCGGGGTAATGGCAGCCTTGCTTCAGAGTGAATGGCACGAGTGTCGCCTTTGTGCCTTGCTGATGTTGGTGGAGCGATTCAAAAAGAACGATGAAAAGGGGAAAAGGGAGATTTATGACTTTTACCTTTCACAAACGGGCCGTATCAATAATTGGGATTTGGTCGATTTGTCCGCCCCCGGCATTGTGGGCGAATATTTGAAAGACAAACTTCGTAAAGACCTCTACCGGCTGGCGGATAGTCCGCTGCTTTGGGACAGCGCATTGCTGTAGTATCTACCTATACTCTTATCAAAAATGGTGATTTCATCGATATATTAGCCCTTTCGGAACGGCTGCTCCATCATAAGCATGACTTGATGCAAAAGGCGGTAGGATGGATGCTCCGGGAGATGGGTAAGCGGGACAAGGACTTGCTGGTACAATTCTTGGAGAAGTATTGCAGGACGATGCCGCGAACGATGTTGCGCTATGCCATAGAGAAGTTTCCGGGGAGGAGCGCAAGGAGTTTATGAAGCGCTGATGGGGAATGAAAATCGTTAAACTGTATTTTGCTCTTCTTGCCAACAAGTTGACAAGTTTTTGCCACCTTATTGGCAAGACTTTGCCACCGCGTTGGCAAACTTTTGCCATAGGCATGGCAAAGTTTTGCCAAAGGTGAGGCAAAGAGTTGGCAAAATTAGTCTCTGATGGTCAGTGCGTTACCAAAGGTAGCCTTCTGCGTAACTATCAAATTCTGTAGCCATGCCGGCATCCAGATGTCTGAAGACGTTCAGTACGGATTGTTGCTCTTCGGGGAGCAGCAGGCGTTCGCCTTTGCGGGCGCGGTAGTAGGTGCGTTGGCCGAAGCCGGCTATCAGGTTGGCGATGGCGATTCCCCGCTTGTTGTAGGGTAGGCTGTTCAGCATGTTCATGAAGCCTTTGGCGTAACGCGCCTTCTGACTGGAGCGGTAGAAGGGGCATTCCCCTTTGACGGTGGCAAGGCGTTTGGGGCTGATGATTTTCAGTAATCCTTTTCGGTAGGCATGCTCTGCATGGCGAGCTGGCGGAGGCAGGTGGCAGCCTTGGGGCATTGCCCGTTGAGGCATAAGGGGTAGTCGAAGGGGACTTGGGTAAAGGATATTTCTTCTTTCATAAGTAGCGTGTTCTATGCATTGTGCTTTCAGCAGGGGGGAGATTCGGCTTGCTGTCAGTAAATGGCTGGTTATTCTGCACAAATGTAGGAAGAAAGTGTGAGCCTGCAAATATATTTCAAGTATATATCTTGCTACTTCTATCGTTTTTTCTGTAATTTGCCTCCGAGCAGCATAATATTCCGTTGTATGGAGCGTGCCAGGTATGTCATACGCCCTTTACTTATGTGAAAAAAGAAAGGGGATGAGTGCTATCTCAAAATAAATTCGTTATTTTGCAGGAAACAAAAGGAATATCCCTATGATTACTTATCTTAAAATAAATGGTTTTAAGTCATTTCATAATTTTGAAATGGAGTTTACCCCTTTGACCATTGTTGCAGGAACAAATGCTGCTGGGAAGAGTAACTTGTTTGATGCATTGAATCTGTTGTCACGCTTGGCTGAAGTGGACAAAATACATACAGCATTCAGAGAAGGGCAAAGAGGTGATTTGTTTGAACTATTCACTCAGTATGATGAACATGCTTATGCCGATGAAATGGAGTTTTGTGTGGAAGTGCTGGTAAATCGTGAAGTGACTGATGCTTGGGGAGCTACTGCAAGATTGAAATATACGAGGTTGCGTTATGAACTAAAAATACATCGCTTTGTAAACTCCAGTGGTATTGATGATTTAGAAGTTGTTTATGAACATTTGGCTACATTGAAACATCAAGAAGACAAATGGATAAAACTTTTGCCTAAAGAACAAATAGAATTTTGGAGACCTAAAGTAATTACAGGGAAACGTGGTCAACCTTATATCTATACACAAGAGCAAAATGAATTGCCTACGGTATTTGTTCCTCAAGATGGTGGTGGAGGTAACAAGCGAAGTTTTCCCCTGAGAAATGCTACGCGTACGGTATTGAGCAGCATTGATTCTGTTGATTTCCGCCATATTCTGGCCGTGAAGCAGGAAATGATCAGTTGGCGTTTCTTACAGTTGAACCCGGAGGATTTACGTCAACCCACAAGTAAGAGGACGGGAGAAGATGTCATTGGTGTTTCTGGGAAAAACCTGGCTGCAGCATTATTTAGGATTCAGCAGGAAGATAAATATTCATTGGTAGAGATATCTCGTGAATTAAATAGTTTTATTCCCAACTATACCCAGGTCTTTGTAGAAGATGATACAGAAAACAAGCAGTATATCATTTATCTGAAGAATGTGGACGGAAAGAAATACTCTTCCCGCGTGTTGTCCGAGGGTACGTTGCGATTGCTTACGCTTTGCATCCTGCAACACGATATGAAATACTCCGGTTTGCTTTGTTTTGAAGAACCGGAGAATGGCATTCACCCATTTAGGATAAAATCAATGGCGAAATTATTGAAGGATTTGACCACTAACTTTGAAGACCATGATCTACCTTTAAGACAAGTGATTGTGAATACGCATTCTACCGTTTTTGTAGGTGAAATTCAGAAATGGGAAGATGATTTGAATGTTTCCATCCATTTTGCGGAGATGAAATCAAGAGTGCTTTCTTTGCCATCGGGCAATAAGGTGAAACTCGATGTTTCGAAAATTATACAAGTTCCTAAAGAAGGGCAATTGACTATCAATTTCTCTGAGCAAGAACGAAAGCTTTCTTTGCAAATGATTAAGGAGTACTTAGAAAATACCCTAAAGGAGTGGTAATATGGCTAGACAATTATTTATTGGATTAATCACGGAAGGCCCTACGGATGTACGTTTCTTGCAGAGTGTGGTGGAAAGGACTTTTATTGATGTGGCTTTTGAATGCGAGAATGATTTAGAACCATACGTGAAATGCTTGACTGTGGAAAAAGTGCGACTTAGTTTTAATGAATATGTAGAGAAAGCTTCACGTCGAGGAATGGAAGAGATGGGTATGGATATACTTTGTGTCCATACAGATGCTGATAGTAAGGATACTAAAAGAGCCTATGCTGAAAAGATAAATCCGGCCAAAGAGTTCTTGTCTGATAAGAAAGGGGAGATTTGCAAGAGTCTGATTCCTATTGTTCCAGTGAGGATGGTAGAAGCATGGATGCTTGCTGACAAAGAACTATTAAAAGAGGAAATGGGTACAAGGATGTCGGATGAAGAATTGGGTATAAATCGTATGCCGGAACTTTATCTTGATCCTAAGGCTACCATTATACAAGCCATAGGTAAATCTAATCGGACTACGACACGTAGGCATAGGAAGGATTTGGATATTAGTGAACTATATGCTTCCATTGGTGCGAGGTTGGAATTGGAAAAGTTGCATCTGCTTCCTTCATATAGGCAATTTGTGGATGAGGTCAGAGAAGCCTACAGACAGTTGGGATTGTTACGGTAATGTGGAAAAATCAATAGGAAATAAAGCAGTGTTTGGAACATGATAGATAGTATGGAACAAGAAGATTTTGATATACGCAACCAGCAGCCCGTCACCAGCCGAGAACGTGATTTCGAGAACGCTCTCCGTCCGTTGAATTTTGAGGATTTCAGCGGGCAGGACAAGGTGGTGGACAATCTGCGCATATTTGTGAAAGCTGCCCGCCTGCGTGGCGAGGCGCTGGACCATGTGTTGCTTCACGGCCCTCCCGGATTGGGAAAAACAACACTCAGCAATATCATAGCCAACGAACTGGGGGTAGGCTTCAAGATAACTTCCGGTCCGGTACTCGACAAGCCGGGGGATTTGGCGGGAGTGCTTACCAGCCTGGAGCCCAATGATGTACTTTTCATCGACGAAATACACCGGTTGAGCCCCGTAGTGGAGGAATATCTGTACTCAGCCATGGAGGACTACCGCATAGACATCATGATAGACAAAGGCCCTTCTGCCCGAAGCATACAGATTGATTTGAATCCTTTCACGCTGGTGGGAGCTACCACGCGTAGCGGTCTGTTGACAGCTCCGTTGCGTGCCCGTTTCGGTATCAACCTGCATCTGGAATATTACGATGATGATGTGTTGAGCGGCATTATCCGTCGTTCGTCCGGCATCCTCGATGTGCCTTGCTCCGTAAGGGCTGCCGCCGAGATTGCGAGCCGCAGCCGTGGCACACCGCGTATTGCCAATGCATTGCTGCGGCGTGTACGCGATTTTGCCCAAGTGAAAGGTTCGGGAAGTATCGATACGGAAATCGCACAGTTTGCCCTCGAAGCCCTGAATATCGACAAATACGGTCTGGATGAGATAGATAATAAGATACTCTGCACCATCATTGACAAGTTCAAAGGCGGCCCGGTGGGACTGACCACCATTGCCACCGCTTTGGGCGAAGATGCCGGCACGATAGAGGAAGTCTATGAACCGTTCTTGATAAAAGAGGGTTTCCTGAAACGTACCCCCCGTGGGCGTGAAGTGACGGAACTTGCCTACAAGCATTTGGGGCGGAGTCTCTATAGTAGCCAGCGTACCTTGTTTGGCGACGAGTGATTCATTAATCATTAATCACTAACCATTAATCATTAAAAAGAAGTGGCCGGATTAAAATCATTGGCAAAAGAAACTGCCATTTATGGGCTGAGCAGTATTGTGGGGCGTTTCCTCAATTACCTGCTGGTGCCCGTATATACCATGGCGATGTCCGCACAGAGTGGCGGCTATGGCGTAGTGACGAATGTATATGCGTGGGTGGCCCTCATGCTGGTATTATTGACGTGCGGCATGGAAACCGGTTTCTTCCGCTTTGCCAATAAAGGGGAGGATGACCCGATGCGTGTGTACTCCACGACATTACTCAGTGTGAGTATGGGGGCGCTTACTTTCCTTGCATTGGGGCTGCTGTTTCTCGACCCTATTGCCGGATGGATGGAGTACAGTGAGCATCCCTGGTACGTGGGCATGATGATGATTGTGGTGGCGATGGATGCTATTCAAAGCATTCCTTTCGCTTATTTGCGCTACAAGAAGCGTCCCATTAAGTTTGCGGCACTCAAACTGCTGTTCATCTTCTTGAATATAGCACTGAATCTGGTCTATTATGTAGGGATGAAAGGGGATGACGTGGGCTATGCCTTCCTTTTCAATCTGATATGCACCTCTACCATTATGCTTTGCATGATTCCGGAGTTACGCGGGTTTGCTTATGTGCTGGATAAAAAACTGTTGAAGCGGATGCTTGCTTACAGTCTGCCGTTACTGGTACTTGGCTTGGCGGGTATCTTGAATCAGGTGGCCGATAAGATTATTTTTCCTTTTGTCTATCCGGGTGAGGCGGAAGCTACCGTGCAGTTGGGCATTTATGGAGCTGCCAGCAAAATTGCTATGGTGATGGCGATGCTTACACAAGCTTTTCGCTATGCATACGAGCCTTTTGTCTTCGGAAAGAGCCGGGACAAAGACAATAAGCAGGTATATGCGCAGGCCATGAAGTTTTTCATCATCTTTACACTGCTGGCATTCCTGGCTGTCATGTTCTATCTGGATATTCTGCGCTATATCATCGGCCCTGATTACTGGTCGGGATTGCGGGTAGTGCCTATCGTGATGGCTGCCGAAATCTTTATGGGTATCTATTTCAATCTTTCCTTCTGGTACAAGCTGATTGACGAAACGCGTTGGGGAGCCTACTTCTCCCTGATAGGTTGCGCGGTGCTGGTAGTGATGAACATACTTCTGATTCCCCGATACAGTTATATGGCTTGTGCCTGGGCAGGATTCTGTGGCTATGGTATCGCCATGCTTCTGTCCTATTTCGTAGGGCAGAAGAAGTATCCCATTCAGTATGACCTGAAGGCTATCGGTAGTTATGTGCTGCTTGCGGCAGTACTCTATCTGGCTGCCGAATATGTCCCGATAGAAAATATCTACCTGCGTATGGTGTACCGTACCGTTTTGTTGCTGGTCTTTGTGGCCTATATCGTGCGGCGTGATATGCCTCTCGGCAGCATACCCGTCATCAGCTGGTTGATAAAGAAATAAACTACTGAATAGTAAATCGTCAAATTGTAAATATCATGGATTCTGACAACAGAAATACCTTCGCTATCAAGACTTTTCTGAAAGACTATCTTGATTTGCGCAAAGACAAGGACAATGAACTGGAAACTGTAGATTCCATCCGTAAGGGAGTGGAATTCAAAGGAGCCAATCTTTGGATTCTGATATTCGCCATATTCATGGCCTCGTTGGGATTGAATGTAAACTCCACAGCCGTGATTATCGGTGCCATGCTCATCTCGCCGCTGATGGGGCCTATCATGGGTGTGGGGCTTTCTGTGGGGTTGAATGATTTTGAATTGATGAAGCGGTCTTTGAAGAGCTTCTTGATAACTACCTTGTTCAGTGTGACCACTGCTACCATTTTCTTTCTGGTGAGTCCCGTTGCCGAGGGGCAGTCGGAATTGCTGGCACGTACGTCACCCACCATTTATGACGTATTCATCGCCTTGATGGGTGGCTTGGCAGGGGTGACGGCGCTCTCAT
>ERZ860023.318-NODE-318-length-30994-cov-1.930993_pt1 | contig 30994 bp, 31 predicted proteins | sample MGYA00509983_ERZ860023 | MGnify/ENA primary metagenome ERZ860023 (study PRJEB30046, sample SAMN00715180) | human gut metagenome | study: EMG produced TPA metagenomics assembly of the A metagenome-wide association study of gut microbiota in type 2...
TTGTTTCGTTTCTTTGTGCGAGCAAAGAAATGAAAAATACTTTTACTTTGCTTTTTCTAAAAGCTAAACATTGCGTGCAAAGAAATGAAAGATACTTTTACTATGCTTTTTTAAAAGCAAAAAAATGAGGGAAAAGAAATAAACATAGTTTTACCCTGCTTTTCTAAAAAGCAAAAAATATCCCCCGTTTTTGGGGGATATTTTTATTTAAGGCTTTTTGAGCTTATTGCGGGAAACGCCTCTTTATATTCTATCCATTCATTTTCCAGACTGTTTATATCGTAGCTTTCACCCTTTTCGTCCGCGTTATATTTATATTCCTCCAGCGACGTAAAGTTGAAAAATTTTTTAAGCAGATTAAATTCGTTCCAGGTCTGCTTTGCCTCCTCTGAAACATCATTGCCCAAATTCCGTGAATATTCGCTGAAATCACCGACGTTTCTTATCCATCGCATATCCATCGCTTTTTCTATATCAGCATAAAAATAATAATCTCCATCAATTAAATCGTTTATAAAAGCGTCCGCGTCGCTGTAATAGCTTAAATCCTCCATAAATTCGTCAAATTCATATCGGTTTACTTTATTCCTGCTATCCTCATAAAGCTTAGCCGCCTTTTGGCTGTTTTCCGCCGGCACTGCGTAATATTCGCCGTTTATTTCCATAACATAGCAGTCTTCCTCTGCGTAAAAGCTTGAGGTTGCGTATTTAAGCAGATCCAGAGTCTGACCGTTTGTTAAAACATGTCCCAGCGATTCCATTACCTTAACGTAGCCGAAGGTTGCCGTTACATCATTTCTGCCCCAGCTTTCAAAGCCCTCCGGCGGATAAAGTATACCCTCTAATTCCAGCATGTAATACGGATAATGTGAAGAAATCTCAAGACCGCCGTGATTTTTTATAAAGCTTATTGTCCTCTCAAAGCATTCCCTGATTGGTATATTTCCGTTTACATAGCATACGACTCTTGAGGACGAAAGCTCGTCTAAGGAGGATTCAAGATAGTCGAGCCTGTAATTTTCTTTGAGCTGCTTGGCCTCGTCAGGATTCATAGATATTTGTTCCGTATCGCTGTAATTATTTTTTATGTAGTTATAGTTTAGCGTATATACCTTATATTTGTTATTGTTGAATCCCTGATAAGCGAATCGTAAAGATAGTCCGCACGCCGCTCCGCAAGCTCCTCTGTGGAATCAAGAATGAAAAGCTCCTTTATCTGATTAAAGCTTAGCTGATAATTTCTCTTAACCTTTCCTCCCGTCTTAAGATTAAACCTAAAGGTTATATCATAACAGGGATAATCATAGGATTCTTCATAATTTAAATTGTAATCTCCCTCATAATAAACAGATTGGTAAAAAATATTCTCCATGCTGCTGTAATTGCCGTATTCTCCGCTGCGGTAGGTTTTTATAGCGTCCTTTTGAACCTGCGTTATTTTCTCTATTATTTCACTGTCCTTATATTCAATCAGATTACCGTTTTCCATATACATAGACATGCTGTATCCGTCTATTACGCTATATAAGTCCATAATATTGTCAATTCCGCCGTAGCTTACCTCCACGCTTTTAACTCTAGACGGCGAATATGTCTTTCCCTCAACGCCGAAACCGCGGGTACCTATTGCGGCAACGCAGATAATCAGTATTCCAACCATTGTGACGGCGTATCTTATCAAGGACTTATAAATTTTCTTAAAGCCCCTGTTTGTTATTACCTCAAATATCATATAAACTATAAATGAGAAAATAATTACCGGAAATATCATAGAAAACTGATATCTCGCAATAAGAGATATAGCCATTGATATAACGGTAACAACTATGTAATATAACAGCTTGAAAACGTAAGGCTTAGATACGTCCTCCGCCTTTCTGCGGTTATAGAGAAACATAGTCAGCAGAAAATAAAGCGCCGTCGCGCCGAGAAAAAACAATACCCACTTTCCGTAGACGCCCGCATTTATACTGAATACTTCCGAGCTGTATATATATTCCTCGCTTCCCAAAACGTAAATCATATATATAACCGCGCCCAAGGGACTTGTATATCCTAAAACCGGCGCTACCGTTTCAAATATCGGCACTCCGTAAAGATTGGCGAAAACATTTCCGCAACAACCGATATTGACCCGGGAATAAGTCCGTTTATCATAAATATATTCATGATGCTTTCAAAAAGCGTACCGCAGCATGATAAAACAAGTACTGAAAGCGTATAAAGCATTATCATAACTAACAGTCCCGCAAACTCTCCCTGCATAACAAGAGTCATTAAGGAACCGTCTGAAAATATTTCAGTAAGCTCATCAACGCAGACTCTGCCGCAAAAAAGTATAAAATTGCAGATAATGCACGCGACTATGTAGGGTACTATATATATAACAAGTCCGGACGCATAATCGCTGAGGAACTTGAATTTTTTCTTTATGGGAAGGGAATAAATCATATCGACCTGCGATTTTTTATAGAGATAGCTGAAATTGTTCACAGCTATAATTATTCCGCAGAGTACGGCGGCCGCAAGACAGAAAATTGATATGAGTATGAAAGCTACCTGAGACTGCGCCGAGTTTCCGCCGTCGTCCGCCGCGGCTGAAACCGCTACCGCCGCCATGACAGGCAGTCCGAGAAGCTGCAAAACTGATAAAACGATAAGTATTTTCCTGCCGGATTTTACAGATAATTTAAAATTGGTCAGAAATCTCGTATTATTTGTCGATTTCAATCGCGTTAAAGTCATAGCCCAGCGCCTCCATTTCATAAATAAATATTTCCTCCAGCGAAAGCGGTATAATGTCAAGCACTACAGGATCCTTAGGCTGAAGCTTTTCTTTTATATCCTCCACATCTCCCTTGGCGATTATGTGATAAACGCTCTGGTTTTTTTCAAAATGGAGAATCTCAATCCCCGTTCCGGAAAGCTCCTCCTTGCTGTAATACTGAGGCATAGACGAATCCGCGGCTCTGAATACCGCCTGAATCTTATGTATATTACCCTTTACGCTGTCAAGCTCTCTTGCAAAAACTATTTTCCCCTGATGAAGCAGCGCTACCCTGTCGCAGACTTCGTTAATTTCCTTGAGATTGTGGGAAGATATAACCGTAGTCAGCTCCCTGTCTAACATGGCGTCAACCAGCATTCTTTTAACAATTATTCTCATGGTAGGATCAAGACCGTCAAACGCCTCGTCCAGCAGCAGATAGTCCGTTTGGCATGCAAGAGCCGTTATTACAACCGCCTGACGCTTCATTCCCTTTGAAAAAGCGTTCAGCTTCTTTTTTAAAGGCAGATTTATCGTAGTTCTCAGCTTTTCAAAAAGCTCCTCTGAAAATTTAGGGTAAAAGCTTTTATAATAATTTTTAAGCTCTTCCAGAGTAAAATTAGTAAATTGTATAGTTTCGTCGTTTATAAAAAATATTCTTTCCTTTATTGCCGGATTATCGTATATGTTTTCATTATCCGCCGTTACCTCGCCCTCCTCCGCCGAATAAATACCGGATATAAGGCGGAGAATCGTCGATTTTCCGGCGCCGTTCGAGCCTAAAAGCCCAAAAGCAGCGCCTTTTGGAATAGTAAGGCTTATTTTATCAAGCACCTTGAAATCGTCAAACTGCTTTGTAACCTCTTTAAGCTCTATCATATTTCCATCTCCTCTATTCTTTCCTTGAGCTCATCCTTTGAAATACCGATTTTCAGCGCCTCGGAGGCTTTTTCATCAAAATCGGAAAGTATATAATCCTTGACTGAAGAATCCACGATCTTTGAAACAAAGCTGCCCCTTCCGGACACCGAATATATTATCTTATTTCTCTCAAGCTCCTGATAAGCCTTTGATACTGTATTAGGGTTTACGCTCAGATCCTTTGCAAGACTTCTAACGCTGGGTAATTGTTCATTTTCCTTTAACACCCCTTTGATGATCAGCTCCACTGTTTTTTTATAGAGCTGCTCGTATATCGGAGTTCTGCTTTGAAGATCAAGGTCAAACATTATGCCACCTCCCCGGCCATTTGGTGTACGATATCAACTAATACAGTTAGTATACAACAATTTTTAGCCTTTGTCAAGATATATTTATAACGGAAAATTTTCAAAGAAAAAGGAACGCCTTGTAAACGTTCCGTAAAAAATATATTATTTTCCGGATTTTTTTAAATTCCGCCATATTTTTGAAATAAAAATATCAATGCCCGAATAAGCCAGAAGATAAACAGAGGTTATAAATATTCTGCCCGAATAAAGAGCAATCAGCTCGGAGGGTATTCCGCTTTCCTGCCTGACCGCTGAAAACGTGCTTATATCGGGATAATTCAAAAGCATAAATACGCTTATTATAAACGCGGCTGCAAGGGGCAGCGCAACCGTAAATATAAATATAAACGGCTTGGAAAATCTTCCTCCGTTTTCGCTGTCCGCCATGAGCAGACGATACATAAAGCATAGTACAAGCGGAGTAAAAAACAGATAAAAGCTTGAAAATTCTATCTTTTCAAATATAAACCAATGCGCCCACTGTGCGAAAAGACTTGCCGCGGTCATAACCGCGGCGCATCCCGCCTTTGTTTTTACATTCAAAGACTCCATTATTTTTCTTCCTCGTCAATAGCGTCCAGATCGGCGGCTTCGCTTTCCGCCTCCTCCGCCTCAGAATTTTTCATATCCTCGGCAATTTCCTCTTCTGTCGGCTGTTCCACAGCCTCAACCTCAGCTTCCTCGTCCCTTTCGGCTCTTGTAAACGATACTACCTTGTTTTCATCGGAAACCTTCATAACTCTAACGCCCGCGGCATATCTTCCCATAACCCTGATATCCTCGCACCTTATTCTTATTATAACGCCGTCGCTGGATATAAGAATTATATCGTCGCTTTCATCAACCACCTTGATACCGCAGATATAGCCCTTTTCCTCTCCGACCTTATAATTTTTCAAGCCGTAGCCGCCTCTGTTCTGAACCTTATATCCTGATATTTCGGTTCTTTTTCCGTATCCCTTGTCAGTCACAGTCAACAGAGTGGCTCCGTTTCTTACTCTTGCCATTGAAACTACATAGTCGCCGTCCCTGAGCTTGATAGCTCTTACTCCGTGCGCCGAACGCGACATTGCTCTTACCTTATCCTCTTCAAGATGTATAACCATTCCGTCATGCGTAGCCACGAAAAGCTGAGCGTTTCCGTCCGTCATTCTCACTCCGGCAATCTCGTCGCCCTCGTCAAGACCTATAGCGATAAGACCGTTCTTGCGGACGTTTTTATAGGCTGAAAGAGCCGTTCTCTTGATTTTGCCGTTTTTCGTAACCATATTGATATATTTGCCTTCGTCAAAATCTGAGGTTTTTATCATTGCGGCAATTTTCTCATTTTCCTCCAGCGGCAGAAGATTTACGGCGTTTAAGCCTCTTGACGCCTTTGAGCCTTCCGGCACCTCGTAGCACTTTAGCTTATACATGATTCCCTTATTTGATATGAAAAGAATATTATCATGTGCGGAGGCTATAAACATTTCGCTTACAAAATCCTCCTCGCGCTGCTTCATACCGGAAACTCCGCGTCCCCCTCTTTTCTGAGTCTTATAAACGTCGACCGGCATTCTTTTAATATATCCGATATTCGTATAAGTCACGACGCATTCCTCATTGGGAATAAGATCCTCTATATCGACCTCTCCGCTTACGGATTCAATCATAGTTCTTCTGTCGTCGTTATACTTTCTTCTTATTTCGGCAAGCTCGTCCTTTATAATCTGATGTATTTTTTCCTCGTCGGCTAAAATTGCCTCAAGCTCGGCTATCTTATTCAGAAGCTCGTCCAATTCGTCAAGAATTTTCTGTCTTTCAAGACCCGTCAGCTTTCCGAGCGTCATCTGTACTATCGCTTCAGCCTGAGCCTCTGAAAGATTAAATCTTTCCTGTAATCTCCGCTTGGAATGAGGTATGCTTTCAGAGGTCTTACATATCTCTACTACCTCGTCTATATTATCTGCGGCAATTACCAGACCTTCAAGTATATGCGCCCTTGCCTTTGCTTTTTTCAGATCGAATTCCGTCCTGCGGCGGATAACCTCTACCTGAAACTTTACATATTGCTCAAGGCACTGCTTTAAGGTCAGAACCTTCGGCTCTCCGTCAACCAGCGCGAGCATAATAACTCCGACCGTATCCTGAAGCTGGGTATATGAAAAAAGCTTATTCAGCACAATCTGCGCGGCAGCGTCCCTTTTCAGCTCAACCACGATTCTCATACCGTCTCTGCCGGATTCGTCCCTTATAAAATGAATTCCGTCGATTCTCTTGTCCTTAACAAGGTTAGCCATACTCTCGACCAGTCTTGCCTTGTTAACCATATAGGGAATTTCGGTTATTATGATACACTGTCTGCCCTTTATCTCTTCGATGGAGGTTTTAGCCCTCAGCGTTATTTTTCCTCTTCCTGTTCCGTAAGCGGCTCTGATTCCCGAGCGTCCCATGATAATACCGCCTGTAGGAAAATCCGGTCCCTTTATACACTCCATTATTTCGTCGAGAGTGCAATCGGGATTTTCCATCACCATATCGATAGCGTCGATGACCTCTCCCAAATTATGAGGAGGGATATTTGTAGCCATTCCCACTGCGATACCGGTTGAGCCGTTCACCAGAAGATTAGGAAATCTGCTTGGCAAAACCACAGGCTCTTTAAGCTTATCGTCATAGTTTGTGGTATAGGGGATCGTATCCTTTCCTATATCGGTCAGCATTTCCCCCGCCATTTTCGACATTCTTGCCTCAGTATAACGGTAAGCAGCCGGCGGATCTCCGTCTACCGAGCCGAAGTTTCCGTGACCGTCTATAAGCGGATAACGAAGGGAGAATTTCTGCGCAAGACGAACGAGGGCGTCGTAAACGGACGCGTCGCCGTGAGGATGATATTTACCCAGCACCTCTCCGACCGTATACGCGCACTTTCTATAGGCCTTGTCATAGGTGTTTCCCGACTCGTTCATTGTGTATATAATACGCCTGTGCACCGGCTTCATTCCGTCTCTGACGTCCGGAAGCGCTCTTGCCACTATAACCGACATAGAATATTCAAGGAATGATTTTCGCATTTCCTTGTCTATATCGACATTGCGGACCTTTGAATTGTCATTATACATTTTCTTACTTCCTCTTCACTGTTGTTTTACTCAAGCTTTTATCTGCACTGTAATTTTTTTCAAGCTTTTTTTGAAAATGAATCTGCATAACGGTTATTTCCTCTTCGGTAAAATCCTTTTTTGGAATAACGTAAAACATAGCCCTTTTTAAATAAACCATAAAAAAATCTTTTTTTTCTATTACCCTTACGTCTTTTGTAAGATATATTTCGGTATCTCTTATTTCTTCAGCCTTCGGAGTATCTCCGAAAACCTCCTCGTATTCCTCTTTCTGCCTTTCCCCGTTTTCCTCCGGCTCTATAACCGTTCCGATAATAAGCTTATCCGCCATTACCTGAAGCTGATAAACGTCGTTTTCTATCCCCTTTATGGATTCCATAAGATTTCTTCTGAGCTTTTTCGGATTATACCAGTTTACAAACGCAAGCGCAAGACATACGAGCACAAGCACATATCCGAAGGGCGTCGCTTTTCCCTGCGCTATATAAACTACGTTGAGAGCCGCCGCGACGATAAGCAGCGACGCCATAACGGTATTCCGAGGATAAACGAACTTCTTCTGGAACGTTATGAACGCCTCTCCGAACATCTCATAGGGAATAGAATATTTTCTCTTTATGATAGCTTCCTCTTCCATATAAATCCTTTCTCCGTTAAAATCCTCTATATATCAAGATTTTCAACATATTTGGCGTTGGCTTCTATGAATTCTCTTCTGGGAGCAACCTTGTCGCCCATCAGGATAGTAAACGTTTCATCAGCCTTAACGGCGTCCTCCATGTCGATTTTAAGCATTGTTCTGGTTTCGGGATTCATAGTCGTTTCCCAAAGCTGCTCAGGATCCATCTCTCCGAGACCTTTATATCGCTGAACCTCCGGCTTTGTACCGTTTTCCGTTGTAAGCTCGGCTATATATTCGTCTCTTTCCTCATCGGAAAAAGCATATCTTACCTTTTTTCCTCTGAAAACCTTGAAAAGCGGAGGCTGTGCAATATATATATTTCCGTTTGTTATAAGCGGCTTCATAAATCTGAAAAAGAAAGTAAGAAGCAGAGTTCTGATATGAGAACCGTCAACGTCCGCGTCGGCCATAATGATTATTTTACCGTACCTGAGCTTGCTTATATCAAAATCCTCGCCTATGCTTGTTCCCAGAGCAGTTACCACAGGCATAAGCTTTTCATTGCCGTAAACCTTGTCTATCCTTGCCTTTTCAACGTTGAGCATCTTTCCCCACAGAGGGAGAATCGCCTGATAGCGTCTGTCTCTTCCCTCCTTGGCGGAGCCTCCTGCCGAATCTCCCTCGACTATATATATTTCCGTCATTTCAGTATCGTGCTCCGAGCAGTCGGCAAGCTTTCCGGGCAGCGACGCGCTTTCCATAGCAGTTTTTCTTCTGGCGGTCTCTCTCGCCTTTTTAGCCGCCTCCCTCGCTCTCTGCGCCGCTACTGATTTTTCAAATATAGCCTTCGCCTCGACGGGATTTTCTTCAAGGTAACACATGAGCTTTTCCATTACCATTTTTTCAACAAAGCCCTTTACCTCCGGATTTCCCAGTCTGCCCTTGGTCTGTCCCTCAAATTCGCAGTCTGTCAGCTTAACGGATATAATTGCAGTCAGTCCTTCTCTTACGTCGTCGCCCAGAAGTTTTTCTCCGTCCTTGAGAAGATTGAATTTTTTTCCATATTCGTTAATAACCTTAGTAAGCGCGTTTTTAAAGCCTGTTTCATGAGAACCGCCGTCCACCGTATGTATATTATTCGCGAATGAAAGAATAACCTCGTTATAGCTGTCGTTATACTGCATTGCCACTTCCGCAAAGGAATCCCCCTGCATACCGGAAACATAGATAACCTTATCCGAAAGAGATTCAAGCCCCTTTGTTTTATGGATATGCTCCACAAATTGCCTTATTCCGCCCTCATAATGCAGAACCTCGGATTTTATATTCTCCTCGTCCCTCTTATCGCTGAATACGATCTTTATTCCGGCGTTTAAAAATGCCTGTTCCCTTAATCGCTTCAGCAGCACCTCGTAATCGTAGGTCGTATCCTCGAATATTTCTCCGTCCGCCTTAAACATAACGGAAGTACCCGTTTCTTCAGTTTCTCCTATTATTTTCAGCGGTTCGGAGTATTCTCCTCTTTCAAAACGCTGAAAATGCACGCTGCTGCCGTCCTTAACCGTAAGCTCAAGCCATTCCGACAAAGCGTTTACAACAGACGCGCCCACACCGTGAAGACCTCCGGAAACCTTATATCCGCCGCCTCCGAATTTTCCTCCGGCATGCAGAATGGTATATACCACAGTTGCCGCGGAGATACCCTCCTTGGGATGTATTCCGGTAGGTATGCCTCTGCCGTTGTCCGACACCCTTATAACGTTTCCCTCTAATATATCGACTCTAATTTCGGAACAGAAGCCTGCCAGAGCCTCGTCTATTGAATTGTCCACGATCTCATAAACCAAGTGATGGAGACCCTTCGGACCTGTTGATCCTATATACATTCCCGGACGCTTTCTAACCGCCTCCAGTCCCTCCAGCACCTGTATCTGATTTTCGTCATAATTCTGATTTTCCGTTATCTGATTTTCTGACATTTAAAATTTCCTCCTGACCGATTTATATGTATTCCCATCGGCTTAACTCTTTAAATTCAAGAAATACGGCGATTTCCTACCATTCCATGATCGGTTTATCTCCCGGCTTAAATACCGTTTCCTTAAATTTTTATTTTACCGCGGATTGCAAACATTCTGCATTCATCTAAAAAGGCTTTTATATCTTTTTCTTAACGTCGCCGCTGAAATCTGAGAAATATATACCCTTTCCTCACCCTTTTCAACGCATATTATAAAGCTCTTGGGCATTTCATAGGATACGTTTACAACGCGTTTCTCCCTCTGCGCCCTGTCGAGCAGATGACCGGTGGTTTTTCCGGTCGTTGTATTTTCTATATCAAATATCCCGATTATTGAAGCGTCGCTTACCGACACGTCGCCGCCAAGGTGCAAATACAAGGCTTATCACTCTCCGTTTTCGGAAACTCTTCCGTTTTCTACTCTGTAATGCTTTCCGTCGCACAAACCCTTTACCGCGTTCTCATTGCAGGCTGTTATAAAAACCTGCATACCTTCTATCACTTCAAAAACAAGCTTCTGCCGGCTTTCGTCCAATTCTCCCATAACGTCGTCAAGGAGTATCACCGGAGCCTCGTCGCGGTTTTTATAAAAAATCTCCGCTTGTCCAAGCTTTAAAACAAGAGCCGCCGTTTTTTTCTGTCCCTGCGAGCCGTATTCCTTTATGCTCATTCCGTTTATTTTAATAATAATGTCGTCCCTGTGCGCTCCCCAGACGGTATAACCGAGCCTTATATCGTCTTCCTCCGAATCCCTAAGCCTTTTAAAATATCTGCCTACTGCAAATTCGCCCTTATCCTCTTCCTCAACCTCGCACCCGAAAATATTTGAGCTGTAACCTATAGAAAGCGTTTCCCTTCCTCCCGTTATACTGCTGTAAAGCTGGCGGCAGGTTTCGTCAAGCTGCTTAATATACTGACACCTTCTCTGTGAAACGGCTGTTCCTATTGCGGCAACCTGCTGATCCCATACGCCGAGAGAATCCGCCGAGGATCTTCCCGAAGCGATAGATTTCAAAAGAGCGTTTCTCTGATTCAGCAGTATTTCATACCGCCTTACCGTATCGAGATTTTTATGTCTAAGCTGACAGGCGCAGAGATCCGCGAAGCTTCTTCTTTTATCCGGCCCTCCCCTAATAAGATCAATATCGTCGGGAGTAAACACAACGCATTTAAAGCTTTCAAAAAGTCCGCCTGTACCCTTCATAGGAACTCCGTTTAAGGAAACTCTTTTTTCCTTTATACCGTCCCTGCTCATGGCATAGCTTATAATCTGCTTTCTTCTTCCGTCATAAAAAGAAAGCCCTATGCTCATACATCTTTTATCTATTCCGATATAATCTCTGTCCTTAGAGCCTCTGAAGCTGCGGCAGCCTGTCGTAAGCCAGATCGCCTCTATCAGATTTGTTTTGCCCTGCGCGTTCATTCCCGTAATCAGGTTAAGCTTAGGGTGGGGATTTATCAGAACCTCTTCAAGATTCTTAAAGCCGTCCGCTGCAAGCGATGTAACGATCATGACACCCTGATAATGAATTTTTCCACGGAAACCTCGTCCCCCGGTCTTATTTTCTTTCCTCTCATGGTGCATACCTCTCCGTTGACGCATACCGAACCGTTTTGTATAAGCTCCTTGGCAAAGCCTCCGGTATCCGTCAAACCGGAAAATTTAAGCAGAGAGTCGAGCTTTATAAATTCCGTCGTTATTGTAGTTTCAATGATTTCCTTGTCCATTTTTACACCTATCCCTTTATCTGGACCGGCATTACAATGAATGTAAAGCTGTCCCCCTCCATCGGAGCAATCTTGACCGCTCTGTTAGAGCCGGTCATCTGTATTCTTACCTTATCCGTTTCCGCCGCCTTAAGAGAATCCAGCAGATATTTGTTATTAAACCCTATAAGAACTTCGTCTCCGCTTATATCTGCGGGAATGCTGTCCTCAAGCCGTCCTATTGCGGTCCGGCAGCTTACCTTTATCTGACCGTCCTTAAAGCTGCATTTAACAGGCGCCTTGTTTTTTTCATTGAGCAGCAGCGAGCATCTCTCAAGACAATGCACGATATCGCTTGTATTTACTATCGCCTCTGTTGTAAAATCCTTGGGAACGCTGTTTTTATAGGCGTGAAATTCTCCCTCTAAAAGTCTTGTGAAAATCCTGTAGCCGTTTACCTCTATTACCACATATTTGGAGTCCACATAAATTTCACAGTCGTTTTCAGCGTCGTCCTTGAGAAGGCGCGAAGCCTCCATAAGCGCCTTTGACGGAACTACAAAATAATATTTTTCCGAAGCGTTTATCTTCTCGTGTCTGATAGCCAGTCTGAAGCCGTCGATAGCGACCATATTGAAGCCGCCGTTTTCAATGTCGAAAAGCTCTCCGGTCAGAATCGGCTTTGTATCCAAAAGAGAAACGGCATAGTTTGTCTGGTTTATCATGCTTTTTAGTATTTCCTGATTGAGAAAAATACCGTTTTCTCTTGAAATATCCGGAAGCGCGGGATATTCCTCCGCGCTTATTGCTGAAATCTGATACTGGGCGTTTCCTCCGCTTATTTTCATATTCAGATTCTCATCAACTTCAAAGTATACCGTATCGGAAGGCATTCGCCTGGTTATCTCACTGAAAAGACGTGAATTAAGCACTATCTCTCCCCTGTCCTCCGAATCAACCTCTATTACGGTTGTAATACCGATCTCAAGGTCATAGCCCGTCAACTCAAGGCTTGTACCGTTTAGCAGAAGTCTGATTCCTTCTAAAGCGGTTATTGTGGATTTAGGCGAAACAGCCTTGGATACGTTTCCGATAGCGGCGCATATCTCATCCTTTTTACATGCAAATTTTATAGGATTCATATTATTCTCCTTTCACCCTTACTTTTTGAAAAAAAGTAAGCAAAAAACTTTTATTTCTTTACCAATCATTTGAAATTATCCAAGTATTTTTATATCTTCCATTTTTTTATATGTTGGAATATTATTTTTATAAGAGCAAGCGAAAAGCTTTTATTTCTTTACCAATCATTTGAAATTATCCAAGTATTTTTATATCTCCCATTTTTTTATATGTCGGAATATTATTTTTATAAGAGCAAGCGAAAGCTTTTATTTCTTTACCAATCATTTGAAATTATTCAAGTATTTTTATTTCTCTCATTTTTTTATATGTCGAAATATTATTTTTATAAGAGCAAGAGAAAAGCTTTATTCCTCTACCGACTATTTAAATTTATCTAAGTATTTTTATATCTTTCAATTTTTTAGAAAGGAGCTATTATACTAAACGTAATAATTACAGTCTGTATAGAATTTAACATTCAGACTGTTTTTTATTTTATAAGCGAAGCTTATTAATCAATAATATATATTATTATTTTTAGTAGTAGTAGTAGTGTCTGTGGATTTGTTGAATTTTAGGACAAACCCTTAAATTTCGCGTATCAGAGGGTAATAAGTTTTCATAAAGCTCCTGTTGACAGAATATTGAAGATGTTTAATGTCCAAAACGTTGTTCGGAATGTTGAAGGATTGTGTGTTGAAATAGAAAAAAAGGTTGAAAAAAATGTGGAAATTATTTTTTGTTTAAACAGCCTGTTCAATCTAATATTTTGAATATTGTGGAAATATTATTTCCTTTTTCATAAAACCGCGGAGAACCGGCTTCAGAAATTCAACACAACTTTCAACACACTGTTGAAAACGCTGTTAAAAACTGTTTTTATAAAAAAATCAGGCGTTACTGCGGTCCTTGATATTTTTTATCATATCCTCGACAAGTTCTTTTAGATGAGAGTCCTTTTTTATGCTTGCGGAAACATTATTGACCGCGTAAACAATAGTGGAGTGATCTCTTCCGCCGAATTCCACTCCTATGGAAGCGAGCGGCATCTGCGTGATTTCCCTACAACGTAAATTGCGATTTTTCTTGCGTTTGAAACTGCGGAGGCGCGCTTTGTCGAGCGTATATCCTCCGGCGTAACGCCGTAAACGTTTGCGACCTCGGCAATTATTTTTTCAACGGTTATAGGCAGCGGCTGATCGTCGTTGAGAATATCTCTTATAACGCTCTGCGCCATGGATATAGAGGGCTGACTGCCCGCGTAGTGATTTAAGGCCTTAAGCTTTTTTACAGCTCCTTCGAGCTGTCTGATATTTGTTTTTAGCTTGTTTGCGATGAACTGTGCAACGTCGTCCGGTATTTTAAGCTCTAAAAGCTCCGCCTTACGCTTTATGATGGCCATTCTGGTTTCAAAGTCCGGAGTATTTATATCTGCGATAAGTCCCGATTCAAATCTGGAGCGTATTCTGTCCTCAAGGGTTTTGATAGCCTTAGGAGGACGGTCGGAGGTAAGAACAATCTGCTTTCCGTCCTGATAAAGAGCGTTGAAGGTATGGAAAAATTCCTCCTGAGTACTGTTTTTTCCTGCGATAAACTGAATATCGTCGACTAAAAGCACGTCCGCGCTTCTGTATTTGTCATGAAATTTAGTCGTGCTGTTGGTTTGTATGGCGTTGATGATCTCGCTTGAAAATGTTTCTCCGGTAACGTATATGATGTTGAGATCGTTATTCTTATTTTTCATTTCCTTTGCGGTCGCGGTTATAAGATGAGTTTTGCCAAGCCCCGAGGGACCGTATATAAACAGCGGATTGTATACCATTCCGCCGCCGCCGTCGGCCACAGCTTTGCACGCGGCGTAGGCGAATTCGTTCGAGCTGCCGACTATAAATGTATCGAAGGTATAGTCATATTTTGCGTATTCATAGCTTTTTTCAAGCTCGTGCTGCTTTTCCTCAAGAGAATCAAGATCCACAGGCTTGTTTATTCTCATTTCGTCGGGAATCCTGATGTCGATTTCAACGTCGAAGCCCAGCGTTGCCTTGAAAGCCTGCTTGAGGAGGTCTCCGTAGTTTGCTATGACGACTCCTCTCTGGAAATCGGAGTCTACCGAAAAAATAGCCCTGTTACCTCAAGGCTTATGGGCTGGAGCGTTTTTATCCATAGCTTTATGGCGACGTCGCCTACTTCTCCTACGTCTCTGCAATAGTCTATTATACAGTTAAATACCTCTTCAAAGGAATTCATATCTTTTTACCTCCGGTTACCGAAACCGTTTAAAGTTCCTGATTTTTTACAATTAATAATAGTATAGCATAATTTATTAAAAAGTGCAAGCTGAGAGGAGGGCTTTTTTTAAGAGAAATTAAGGCGGAAGATAAAAAAATCGGGCCTTATAAAAAAATACTTGACAAGCACAGAATAATCATGTATAATTTATGGGTACATTAAAAGCTATGATTGGGCGAAAGTGTATCTGCTTGAATTTTAAAAGACCGCGCCGCTTGAAACAGGCGCGTTTACTTATCTACCTAACGGGAGGAGGAAATAAAGTGAAAAGAACTTATCAGCCTAAGAAGATCCACAGAAAGAAGGAGCACGGCTTCCGTAAGAGAATGTCTGATTCGAACGGAAGAAAGGTTCTTGCCCGCAGAAGAGCAAAGGGCAGAGCAAGACTGACTCACTAAGCATAAGCGGACCACTTTTTCTTGTGGTCTTTTGTTTTAAAGTGCCGGAGGACGCCGCTTCAAAGCGAGGTCCGCCGAGCAGTTTCTTGCACGCCTTAAAGCTTAATCTGTCCGTTTTGACGGGCGGGAATAAAAAAATAAAATTTTAAAGCGTATAAGCCGTATTCTCGGAAATTATGCGGAATGTATAAAAAAACGTTTGATTTGTGCGCTTTAAAATATTCTCCTTTGAAAATTAAAAGGAGGATTCCATAAAAAAGAAAGAAAATTACAGCCGCATTGATAAAAGCGGGATAATAAAAAAATTATGCTTTACACCGAAATATTGAATAAAAACAAGGATTTCCTTTTTCTTTACAGAAAAGGCAGATCAATAGTTTCAAAATATGTCGTGCTTTATGTGCGTCCAAACGGAAAACCGTATAATCGGCTGGGTATAACCGCGGGGAAAAAAATCGGAAACGCGGTATGCAGAAACCGCGCTAAAAGAGTTATAAGACAGGCTTATTTTGAGAATGAAAAGGACTTGCCCGTCGGGATTGATATGGTTATTGTAGCGAGAGCGCCGGTATGCAGAATAAAGAGCTTTGTACTCAGCGGCTGGCTTGCAAAGAAAGGAATAAGAGAAATATGCTCCGCTTTATCCGGGGGGAATAAAATTTGAAATATCTGCTTATGGGTATTATCAGGATTTATAAGAAGATAATATCGCCGCTTTTTCCGCCGTGCTGTAAATATTATCCTACCTGTTCGTCCTACGCTTTGGACGCTGTGGGAAAATTCGGTTTTATTAGGGGAGGCTGGCTTGCCCTGTGGCGGGTTTTAAGATGCAATCCGTGGAGTATGGGCGGAGTGGATTATGTTCCTGAAAAATTTGATATTTTAGGACGTCATAACAAAAAATCAAAACGTAAGGAGAAATGAATTTGGGTAAGATCGGTGAATTGCTGGGTATTCCTCTCGGCTGGGTCATGTACTGGATTTATGAAATCGTTAATAATTACGGCTTGTCCATTATAATTTTTACGCTTCTGTCAAAGCTTATAATGCTTCCCGCTTCTTATAAACAGCAGCTCGGAACAGTAAGAATGCAGTCCCTTAATCCGAAGCTGCGGCAGCTTAAAAAGCAGTATGCCAACAATCCTCAGAAAATGCAGGAGGAGCAGCAGAAGCTTTATCAGCAGGAGGGCGTAAATCCGATGGGAAGCTGCCTGCCGCTGATCGTTACCATGATAATACTTTACGGTATTCTTGACGTCGTATACCGTCCGCTTTCTCATATCCTGAGAATTTCCTCGGACGTTATTGAAAAGGCTAAGACGATTATAGTTGACAACGATCTTGCGGACAAGTATTTCAAGACGCGTCCTGAGCTGACTATTTTAAGGCAGGTAAAGGACGATCCCGGTTTATTCTCAAGTCTGGGAAATGAATTCGTTGAAAAGGTGAGCGCCTTTAAAAATACGTTTATGGGGGTTGATCTCGGTTCTATCCCTACAATCCGTCCTGAAACATGGAACAGCGCGGCGATAGCTCTGATAATGATCCCTATAGTATCCGGTCTTGTTCAGCTTGCGTTTACGATTTATTCACAGTATAAGACAAGGAAAATGAATCCTGATATGGGCTCTGCCGCAGGCGCGGGTTGTATGAACGTTATGCTTTACGGTATGCCGCTGTTTTCAGTATGGCTTGGTTCACAGTGCCGGCCGGCGTCGGCTTTTACTGGATATGGTCTTCGGTTTTCTCGCTTATTCAGTCGGTTGCGCTTTATTCCTATTTTACTCCCAAGCGTATTGAAGAATTAATGTTAAGCTTAAGGAAAAGAACAAGAATAAAAAGCCCGGGCTTATGCAGCGTATGATGGATCAGCAGAATGAGCTTATGAGACAGCAGGAAGCCGCAAAAAACGGGGGACGCGTGGATTATGACGCGGATACCGAAGGTATGTCGCGTTCGGAAAAGCAGAATTATAACAGACAGCTTATAAACGAGGCAAGGAAAAGAATGGCTGAAAAATACGGCGAGGAATACACTGAGGATGATGATAAGGAAAAATAAGGTACCCCCTGTGTTATTTATTTGCTGTGACGAGAGGAGCGCTTCAAAATGGTTTATGACGACGAGGGAAAATTGATCCCGATGGATCTTTGCGGAGTTTTTACCGGAAAATCTATTGAAGAGGCTAAGCAGAAGGCCGCTGACGAATTTGAAGTCAGAATAGATCAGATAACCTTCAGAGTAGTTAATGATGTAAAAAAAGGCTTGTTCGGTAAAATAAAAGAAGAAGCAAAGGTATGGGCGGGATATAATCATCCGGTTATAGCGGAGGTTACCGTTATAGATAGTATTAAAGCTGAAAATAAGCTTAAAGAGCAGATAGAAACCTGCCGCAGGTATCTTCAGAATATTATGGAGAAGATGGGAATTGAGGCTGAAATTAATATCGCTGACTCGGAAGAGGGATTTTTTGTAGATATAGACAGCAACGGTTCCGGAGCGATAATAGGAAGAAGAGGTGAAACGCTTGACGCGCTTCAATATCTGACTTCTCTTGTAGTGAATAAAATGGACGGCGAATACAAGAGAATAACTCTTGATAGCTGCGGCTACAGAGAAAAAAGAGAAGAAACTCTTATTCAGCTTGCGGAAAAAATAAGCAATAAGGCGTTGAAAACAGGAAGACCTACTACGTTGGAGCCTATGAATCCTTATGAAAGAAGAATCATACATTCGGCGGTTGCAAAGGTAGAAGGAGTCAATTCAAAATCGGTGGGTGAGGAGCCTTACAGAAAGGTTGTTATTTCACCGGATCATCCTAAGAAAAACGACGTAAAAAAGAACGGCGGCTATAAGAAAAAAAGAAACGACGGACCGCGTTCTCTTGATTTAAAAACAAGCTTTGAAAAGGATTATAAAAAACCAAAGCCGGAGGACGATATAAACGCCGGTCTTTACGGTAAAATTGAACTTTAAAAAAAGGCGGATTTTTATCCGCCTTATATTTTTGAAATATAAAGATATAATACCATGTATATAGAAATATATATTATATATTATTAGGAAAGTCTGGTGAAATAAATATGTCTATAATTGCAGCAATTGCAACGCCTGACGCGCCCGGTGGAATTTCCGTTATAAGGATTTCCGGTGAGGAAGCAATAAAAATATGCGATAGATTTTTTAAACCGTTTAATGGCAGAAAGGTTTCCGAAATGGAGGGATATACCTGTGCATACGGCAAAATTTTCGACGGTGAAGAATATATTGACGACGCGGTGATTACGGTTTTCAGAGAACCTAAAAGCTATACAGGAGAAAATGTAGCTGAAATATCGTGCCACGGCGGTTTATATATAACAAGACGGATTTTAAGAATAGCGTTAAAAAACGGTTCGAGGCCGGCGGAAGCGGGTGAATTTACAAAAAGAGCGTTTCTCAACGGTAAAATGTCCTTGACTCAGGCAGAAGCGGTTATGGATATTATTTCTTCTTCCGGCGAAAGGGAATTGAAATATGCTAACGCGTTAAAGGAAGGAGCAATATTTAGGCGTATAAGCTCATTAAAGGATACTCTTATAAAAATATTGGGAGATTTGGCGGCTTGGGCAGATTTTCCGGAGGAAGACGTGCCGGAGGTTAGGCCGGAGATATTATCGTCAGAGCTTGAAAGCTTAATAAAAAGATTTAAGGAAACGGCGAAAACTATGATTACGGCAGGATAATCAGAAACGGTATTAATACGGTAATAGTAGGTAAACCAAATGTCGGGAAATCTACCCTTATGAATTATTTAAGCGGATTTGAGAGAAGTATAGTAACCGATATTGAGGGAACAACAAGAGACGTTATAGAAGAAAGTGTAAGAATAGGAAGCCTGACTCTGCGGCTTTCTGATACTGCGGGAATAAGAAAAACTGATGATGTTATTGAAAGTATGGGCGTTGATATTGCTTTCAGGCGCGCGGAGGAGGCGGATCTTATTCTTGCCGTCTTTGACGGTGGCAGAGAAATTTCTGGGGAAGATAAAGAAATAATTAAAAGAATTGTGGGTAAAAATGCTGTAGCGATAATTAATAAAACCGATAAAGAAATAATTATTGATAAGTCATACTTAGAGAGAAACTTTAAATTTATAGTAGAAATTTCCGCAAAGAATGAAAGCGGTATGGATAAACTTGAAAATTGTCTGGAAAAATTATTTCTTGATTTTGACGACAATCCGGAACAGGGATTTATAGCAAATGAAAGACAGAAAAATTGCCTGGAAAAATCATTGGAAAATGTAATTGAAGCAAAGGAAGCTCTGGACGAGGGAGTATTGCTTGACGGAATAACAGTGCTGCTGGATTCAGCTGCGGAAAAGCTGATGGAGTTAACGGGTGAAAAGGCGTCGGAGGCTGTTGTAGACGATGTTTTTTCAAGATTTTGTGTTGGAAAATAAGTGTTCCACGTGGAACATTTTTATAGTTTGGAGGTTGAGATGAGCTATTTAATGGGTGAATTTGACGTTGCAGTCGTTGGGGCGGGACACGCCGGAGTAGAAGCGGCTCTTGCGTCGGCTCGTTTGGGGTGCAAAACGGCGCTTTTTACAATATCGCTTGATCAGATTGCTAATATGCCCTGCAATCCTTCAATAGGCGGAACTGCAAAGGGACACCTTGTAAGAGAAATAGACGCTCTTGGAGGAGAGATGGGAAAAGCGGCTGACAGTTGTTTTATACAGAGCCGTATGCTTAATAGAGGAAAGGGACCTGCCGTTCATAGCTTAAGAGTTCAGGCCGACAGGGTAAAATATCATAATTATATGAAAGGCGTTTGTGAAAAGCAGGAAAATCTGTTTTTGAAGCAGGCTGAAATATCTGAAATTGTTGTTGAAGATAAAAAAATAAAAGGAATTATAACAAGGCTGGGAGCAGAATATAAGGTAAAGACAGTTATAATATGCACGGGAACATATCTTAAGGGTAAAATATATGTAGGCGAGGAATCCTATGAAAGCGGTCCGGACGCCGCATTACCATCAGTTTATTTATCAGAGAGTCTTATAAAGAACGGTATTGAAATCAGAAGATTTAAAACCGGTACTCCTTGCAGAGTAAACAAGCGAAGTATTAATTTTGATATAATGGAAAAGCAAGACGGGGACGACGATATTATACCGTTTTCTTTTGAAACCGAAAAAGAAGGACTTAAAAATATAGCTTCCTGTTATATTACATATACTAATGCTGAAACTCATAAGAAAATACTTGAAAATCTTGATCGTTCCCCATTATATTCCGGAAGGATAGAAGGAGTTGGGCCTCGGTATTGTCCGTCTATTGAGGACAAGATTGTAAGATTTGCCGATAAGGAAAGACATCAGCTTTTTGTAGAGCCAATGGGACTTGACACTGAAGAATATTATCTACAGGGTATGTCGTCCTCTTTGCCTGAGGATGTTCAGAAAAGCTTTCTGCGTACTATAAAAGGTCTTGAAAATGTCGAGATAATGAGGCCCGCCTATGCGATTGAGTATGACTGCTGCGATCCTGTTCAGATGAAGGCCACTCTTGAATTCAAAAGTATAAGCGGTCTTTACGGCGCAGGTCAATTCAACGGAAGCTCGGGCTATGAAGAAGCCGCTGCACAGGGACTTGTTGCCGGAAAAATGCGGCGCTGTCCGTCAAAGAAAGACAGCCTTTAATTCTTGACAGAGCAAGCTCCTATATCGGAACGCTGATAGACGATCTTGTGACAAAGGGCTGTGCCGATCCCTATAGAATGATGACTTCAAGAAGCGAATATAGACTTGTGCTGAGACAAGATAATGCGGATCAGCGACTTACTCCGATAGGTTACGATCTGGGACTGATAAGCAGAGAACGATATGAAAAGCTTATAGAAAAAATGAATAAAGCAGAGGAGGAAATAAAAAGAGTAAGAAAACTGAATATTGCACCGTCTGAAAAGCTGAACAGCTTTTTAGAGAAAAAAGGAACATCTCCTATTTCAACAGGCTGTAAGCTTGCCGATCTTATAAGACGTCCGCAGCTTGGATATGATATTTTGAAGGAATTTGATGAGAGCAGACCGGATTTATCCGACGAGGTAAGAGAACAGGTTGAATTGCAGATAAAGTATGAGGGATATATTCAAAAGCAGCAGGAGCAGATAGAAATTATGAGAAAGCTGGAAAATAAGCAACTGCCGGACGACGTTGATTATTTTTCCGTCAGAGGATTGCGTATTGAAGCCTCTGAAAAGCTTAATAAACAGAAACCCGAAAATTTAGGTCAGGCGTCAAGAATATCAGGAGTTTCACCCGCCGACGTGTCAGTGCTCGCGGTTTGGCTTGAACAGAAGGGCAGGCAAAAATGATAAGTTTTGAACAGGGTAAAGCAATATTTGTTGAAAACTCGCTGGAATATAGCAGGGAAATACATGAAAAATTTGAGATTTATTGTAATTTTATGGTAGAATATAATAAAAATGTGAATCTTACTGCGATTACCGAGCCAGAGGAAATATGGCTTAAGCATTTTGCCGATAGTATTTTGTTGATGAAGTATGTGGATATTCCTGAAAATGCGTCGTTGATTGATATAGGAACAGGCGCGGGGTTTCCGTCAGTGCCGCTGAAAATATACAGAAACGATATAAAGCTGACAATGCTTGACAGTCTTAATAAAAGGATAAGATTTCTCAACGAGCTTTGTGAAAGACTGAGTATAGAGACTGAAACGGTACATGGGAGAGCTGAGGAATACGGAAGAAAGGCGGAATTTCGCGAACGCTATGATATAGCCGTGGCTCGGGCGGTTGCGTCAATGCCTTCGTTAAGCGAATATTGTCTGCCTTTTGTGAAAACAGGCGGTATATTCGCCGCAATGAAGGGACCGAACGAGGACGCAGGAAATGCTGAAAACGCAGTGAAAATATTAGGCGGTGAAAAAATTCGGGTTTATGACTATTTACTTGGAAAAGATGATAGAAGAAAAATATTTTATGTAAAAAAAATATCGCATACCCCGACAAAATATCCAAGAAATGGCGGTCAGATAAAAAACAAACCCTTGTAAAATTAAATAAATGTGACGTAAATTCCGCTTTTATTAGTGTTAAAAGCGGAATTTTTGTATGGAAATTATTTCCTTTATAATATATAATAATTTCAGAGGCATACGGACAAGTATGTGAGAACAATAGAAAGGAAGTTGAAAATGGCAGCATTTCTTAATTTTACTAAGGAAAAGGAACGTGAGCGCGAGGAAAATAAGGTTGTGCAGATACCGGTTGCTGAAATTGTGCCGAATCCGCATCAGCCAAGAACTGATTTCGATTATAACGACATAAGCTCGCTGGCCGAGAGCATTTGTCAGAACGGCATACTTCAGCCGCTTTCCGTCAGAAGAATAGAGAGAGGCTATGAGCTTATAGCCGGTGAAAGACGTTTAAGAGCTTCAAAGCTTCTGCAACTGAAATACGTGCCCTGTATAGTTCTGGATATTTCAGCAAGAGCAAGCGCAGTGCTGGCGTTAGTGGAAAATATACAGCGTCAGGATTTATCTTTTTTTGACGAGGCAAACGCTATTGAAAAGCTTATAAGTTATTACGGAATGACACAGGAGGACGCGGCTGTAAAGCTGGGAAAGGCTCAATCTACCATAGCGAACAAGCTAAGGATATTGAAGCTGAGCGAAGAGGAAAAGGAGCTTATAACAAAATTCAATCTGACAGAACGTCATGCGAGAGCGCTATTGAGGCTTGGCAGCAAAGAGGACAGGATAGAAATAATTAATAAGATTATAAAGTATAATCTTAATGTGGAACGCACGGAAGCCGCTATCGACGAATACATAGGTAAGGTGAGGGATAAAGAGAGCTATAGGAAGAGAAGCAAGGTATTTCAGAATGTGAAAATATTTGTAAATACCATAAATAAGGCGGTTGAAACGATGAAAGCCGCGGGAATAGCCGCCGATTCAAAAAAAATACAGAATGAGGATTATATAGAATATCGGGTTAAGATACCGATAATAAAAGGTCAGAATGTTCCACGTGGAACAAATTATCCGTGAAAATAAAAACTGCTCTGAAAATCAGGGCAGTTTTTGCTGTTCAAGGGCAAAAAAAGCTAATATTGTCTTTACACATGAAAGAAAAAGTGGTATAATTTAATACAGTAACGAAAGGCAGGGGAAGCTGAATGGGATTGGTTTTTGCAGTTGTTAATCAGAAGGGCGGAGTGGGAAAATCCACTACTACCGTTAATCTTGCGGCCTATTTGGGATCGCGGGATAAAAAGACGCTTTGTATCGACATAGACGCTCAGGGTAATACTACAACAGGATTCGGAATAAGAAAAAAATCGGCTAAGGTCCGTCCTATGACGTGCTTATAGGGCAGGCAAGAATCCAGGAAGCAATAATCCGTACCGAATTTAAAAATGTCAGTCTTGTTCCGGCAACTTCTGCGCTCGCAGGCGGAGAAATAGAAATGATAGAGCTTGAGGACAGAATGAACAGACTCAAAATGCAGCTTCTCACATGCCGTTTGGATTATGATTATATATTAATAGACTGTCCTCCTTCGCTCAGCCTTATAACGGTTAATGCGCTTGTTGCCTGCGATCGTCTGATAATACCTATGCAGGCAGAATTTTATGCTCTTGAAGGACTTAGTCAGTTAATGGAAACAGTGAAGATAGTAAAGGCAAAATATAACCCTTCGCTGGAAATAGAGGGAATATTGTTTACCATGTTCGATCCCAGACTCAACGTCAGCGCTCAGGTGGTCGAAGAAGTAAATAAGTATTTTCCGGATAAGGTATTTGAAACAAAAATACCAAGAAACGTTCGGCTTTCAGAGGCGCCGAGTCATGGAAAGCCGGTTATGTATTACGATAAAAATTCAAAGGGCGCGGAATTTTATGAGGCGCTGGGGCTTGAAATATTAGGAGAAGCTGTTAAGCCCAAGGAAAAAAGAAAGCTTTTCAGCAGAAAAAAATAAAGAGAGGTTGTAGAAATGGCGGCAAAGGGAGGACTGGGCATTGGACTGAGCGCACTTTTTGATGATAATACCACCGATTCAGCGGCGTCGCAGACGCTGCGTTTATCTGAAATTGAGCCGAACAGGTCGCAGCCCAGAAAAAAATTTGACGACGAATCAATATCCGCATTGGCGGATTCGATAAAGCGGCACGGTATTTTACAGCCGCTTCTGGTCAGACCATACGGAAGCGGATACCAGATAGTAGCCGGCGAAAGGCGGTGGAGAGCCGCGAGAATGCTGGGAATGACGGAGGTGCCTGTTCAGATAAGGGAATTCAGCGACTCCGAATCCATGCAGATAGCTCTTATAGAAAATTTACAGAGAGAAAATCTGAATCCGATTGAAGAAGCGCAAGGATATTTTGAGCTTATGGAAAGCTACGGAATGACGCAGGATGAAATATCAAAAACAGTCGGCAGATCGCGTTCGGCTGTGGCAAACGCAATTCGGCTTTTAAATCTGCCTGAAAAAATTAGGGACATGCTTGAGGACGGAGATCTGACAGTGGGACACGCTAAGGCTCTGATGGCGTTTGACGACGAGGGACTGATGACCGAGGCGGCAGAAAAAGCCTGCGGCGGCAGACTGACAGTGCGAGAGCTTGAAAAAATGGCGCAGAACAGGGATAAATCAGATAAAAATAAAACGAATGAAAGAATAGACAGCTATTTCAAGGAAATGGAGATAGGACTTCATGAGGCGCTGGGAAGAAAGGTAAAGGTTGAATACGGTAAAAATAAGGGCGCTTTGATACTTGAATTTTACGACAGGGACGATCTGTCTGAGCTTGCTAAAAGGCTTACAAAGGAATAATTAAGGAGAAAAAATTTATGCTGGACATTAAACTGATTAGAACAAATCCTGAAATTGTTAAGGAAAATATCAAGAAAAAGTTTCAGGAGGAAAAGCTTGCTCTTGTTGATAAGGTTGTGGAATTGGATAAAAGGTATCGTGAAATAAAGGTTGAGTGTGATAATTTAAGAAATCAGCGAAAGACAAAGAGTAAGGAAATCGGCGGGCTTATGTCTAAGGGACTGAAAGATGACGCTGAGAAAATAAAGTCCGAGGTTGGCGAGATCGGTAAAAAGCTTGCCGAGCTTGAAGAGCTTGAAGTAAAAATGGAAGGCGAAATCAGAGAAATAATGCTGGTTATACCTAATATTATTGATGAAAGCGTGCCTATAGGCAGGGACGACAGTGAAAATGTCGAGGTTGAGCGTTTCGGCGATCCGTTTGTTCCGGAATTTGAAGTTCCTTATCATGTGGATATAATGGAAAAGCTTGACGGCATAGACCTTGACAGCGCAAGAAAAACCAGCGGAAACGGTTTTTATTATCTTTGCGGAGATATAGCTCAGCTACAGTCCTGCATACTTTCCTATGCGAGAGATTTTATGATTGATAAGGGCTTTACATATTATATTCCGCCGTTTATGATACGAAGCAGCGTTGTTACGGGCGTTATGAGCTTTGCGGAAATGGAAGGAATGATGTATAAGATTGAGGGGGAGGATCTTTATCTTATAGGAACCAGCGAACACTCCATGATAGGCAAATTTATTGACACGATTATTCCGGAGGGCGAGCTGCCCAAAACTCTTACAAGCTATTCGCCTTGCTTCAGAAAAGAAGTCGGCGCGCACGGCATAGAGGAAAGAGGAGTTTACAGGATACATCAGTTTGAAAAGCAGGAAATGATTGTCGTATGCAGACCTGAGGAAAGCATGGATTGGTTTAAGAAACTATATATGAACACTGTTGAATTTTTCAGAACTCTGGATATTCCCGTAAGAACGCTTGAATGCTGTTCCGGAGATCTTGCCGATCTTAAGGTTAAGAGCATCGACGTTGAGGCATGGTCGCCAAGACAGAAGAAATATTTCGAGGTGGGAAGCTGTTCAAATCTGGGAGACGCACAGGCCCGGAGATTGGGAATAAGAGTGAAAAATGAAAAGGGCGATAAGTATTTTGCTCATACTCTAAATAATACTGTTGTAGCGCCGCCGAGAATGCTTATAGCGTTTCTTGAAAACAATCTTAACGAGGACGGCAGTATAAGAATACCCGAGGCTTTAAGATACTATATGCGCAAGGATAAAATCGAGGTTAAAAAGTAATAAAAAGCAGCGGGAATACCGCTGCTTTTATTTTACATGTTTTAGGTATTGATAATAAAAAGTATGCGCTTTAAAAGCGCATACTTTTAAACCGCGGCTTTTCCAAAAGCAAGCTTATGAGCTCTGACTGTGCATTTGGCTGCGGACAAAGTTATGCTCGAGCAAATGAATCTTATATAATTCCAGTCGTTTGCAACGGAGCTTTTAGCTCCGTAGTATTTTTGCTGCATTTTTTCAAGGAGAGAAACGCATTTTTTCGCGTTTGAAATATCAAGGCTGTCCTCCGTCATGATTTCGTTTTCAGATGTAATAATATGATTATGCAGACGACGCTCATAAGCAATATGAGCTGAAAGACTTCCATTGAAAAGAGGAGTATGCGGAAATGTGAAATAATCGCCTATAAAATGCATAGCTCGTCCGAGGTCGAAGTAATCCATAGGGGATTTAAGCCTGCTGTGAAGACGCGTAAGAGTATTTTTAACGTATGAAATAGTAGCGGAATAGGTATGTCCCTTGATATAGGTGAGAGGATTTATATCCGGGGAGATACATCCGTATTCAAAGGCCGAATTTTTCAGTCTGCCGCCCAGATCTGCCGCGGAGGTAATCAGCCTTGCAAGGTATAGATGATCCTTTGTTTCCATTGGTATCGCCTCCTTTATCTAAATTATATAATACAAATGTGATAATTTTATTAAAATCCGGTTAAAATTAACTGTTTTAGAATAAAATTACTTATCCTTCGGTTTGAAAATCAAAGCTGTAAGCAGACCGAATATCAAAGCGGCGGTTATGCCGCCTGCGGCGCTGGTCATGCCTCCGGTAAACACGCCGAGCAGGCCTTTTTCGTCAACCGCTTTTTTAACTCCCTCTGCAAGCAGATGTCCGAAGCCTGTTAGAGGTACGGACGCGCCGCCGCCGGCAAAATCAACGAGCTTTGAGTACCAGCCGAATGCTGAAATTATAACGCCTGCGACAACGTATGCTACAAGAATTCTTGCGGGAGTAAGCTTAGTATAATCTATAAGAAGCTGACCGATAGCGCAAAAAACGCCGCCGATCAAAAATGCCCATAGTAATTCCATTGAAAAAAATCCTTTCTTTTCAAAGTTTTCAACATTTATTTTTATTATGTTGAAAACTATATTTTATGACAGATATGAACAAGGTGAGCGATGGAAGGAATTGATTCTCCCTGCTGCGAGGCCGTAGGCGACATGAGAGCGCCTGTTCCGATAAACAATAATTCTTTTATTTCGCCGGTCTGCAGCTTTGGCAGAAAATATCCGCAGAGAACGCTTGCGCTGCATCCGCAGCCTGACCCTCCGGCGTGGGTATCCTGTCCTCCGGATCGAATATCATGACTCCGCAGTCCTTGTGCTGACTCCTGATGTCAATGCCGTCCTTTTCAAGAAGCTGAAGAAGAAGATCGCTTCCGACGATACCGAGATCTCCGGTTACAATATAGTCAAGATCGCTTGGAGAAAGCTTTGTATCCTCCAGATATTTTTTTATGGTTGAAGCGGCGGCCGGGGCCATTGCAGCTCCCATATTGTTGGCGTCGGTTATTCCAAGATCAGTTATAGTACCTATTGAAGCTCCTCTGATATAAGGGGCTCCTCCCTCCGGGGAAAGTATAACGGCTCCGGACGCCGTACAGGTCCATTGCGCGGAGGGAGTTCTCTGACCTCCGTACGAGAGGGGAAAGCGGAATTGTCTTTCCGCAGTAGAGAAGTGGGATGAGGTAGCGGCGGCAATATTTCCTCCGATACCGCTGTCTGTAAGGAGCGAACCGAGAAGCAGTCCTTCCGCCATTGTAGAGCATGCTCCGTAAATTCCGAGAAAAGGTATATTAAGAGAACGTAAACCGTAGGTTGTGCCTATGCATTGATTTATCAGGTCGCCGGAAAGAATGTAGTCTATATCGGCGTCCTTAAGACCTGCCTTGGAAATTGCCAGACCGACAGTTTGCTTTTGCAGCTCGCTTTCAGCCTTTTCCCATGTATCCTGACCAAAATAGCTGTCAGTTTCAATTTTGTCAAAGCATGTACCTATCGGACCTTCCGATTCCTTTGAGCCAGCTATTGAAGCGAAAGCTTTTATTGACGGTGAATTATCCGTTAAAAATGTATTTCTGCTGATTTTTTTTGCCATAAAAATGACCTCCGATAGAAGTTTTTATTATTATCCTCCAAAAATAAAAGAATATTCGGAAAAATTAAAATTGCTCTTGACCTGATATATTTAATGTGGCATAATAAATATTATGAAATAAAAAATTATTTTTTAAAGTGGGGAGGTTATAATATATGGACGAGCTTTTTAAACCTATAAGCGGGCTAAAGGGCGTCGGAGAAAAAAAAGCGTCTTATTATAAGCGTCTCGGCGTTTTAACTGTTTATGATCTCATATATCATCTTCCCAGAGGATATATTGATTACTCATGTCCCGTTTCGCCGATGGACGCTCCGCTTAATGAATACAGTGTTTTAAGAGGCGCGGTAGTAATGAAAATGCCTGAGCAGCGAATCAGAAAAGGTCTTAGCATATTTAAGGCAAAGGTATCCGACGGTCTTAACGATTTTATGGTGGTCATATATAATAATTACTATGGCTTCAAGCTTTGCAGATAGGCTGTGAGTATCTTTTTTACGGTAAGGTAACGGGGAATCTTTTAAGGCGCGAGATAAGCTCTCCGAGAATAGTAAAAGCAGATTCAAGCCCTCTTGTTCCGGTTTATCATCTCACGACGGGGCTTACCTCGGCGGCAATATTGCAGAATATGCGCGAGGCTTTAACGATATTGGAAAGAGAACCGTTTGAAAGCATGCCTGCCTATTTACTTATTGAAAACGATCTTATGAGCCTTCCCGCGGCGCTTAGGGCGATACATTTCCCAAAAAATCAGGAGGAGGCGGATTCGGCCGCAAAACGTCTTGCCTTTGATGAAATGCTGATACTTCAGCTTGGTATGCTGATGTTAAAGGAAAAAAGCAGGAAAAGCACTCCCTGCGTAATGAATAAAAAAACCGGTTTAGACGAGTTTTACGCAAGTCTGCCGTTTAAGATGACCGCCGCACAGCTTCGCTGTGTAAAGGAAATTACCGACGATCTTAGTTCCGGAGTTCCTATGAACAGACTTTTGCAGGGGGACGTGGGCAGCGGAAAAACGGCGGTTGCCGCCGCCGCATGTTATTTTTCTTATAAAAACGGGTATCAGTCCGCTCTTATGGCTCCCACTGAAATTCTTGCCGTTCAGCATTATAAGACTCTTAGCGGATTTCTGGAGCCGCTTGGTATTAAAACAGTATTGCTTACAGGCTCTATGACGGCTAAGGAAAAACGTGCGGTTAAAGACGAGCTGATGTCGGGCGAAGCGGGAGTCGCCGTGGGAACTCACGCAATTATACAAAAGGACGTTGAATTCGCTTCTCTGGGCCTTGTTATAACCGACGAGCAGCACCGCTTCGGCGTTTCTCAGCGGGCGGCTCTGGCGGATAAGGGTAAAAGTCCTCATAAGCTTGTAATGTCGGCCACTCCTATACCAAGAACGCTTGCGCTGATAATTTACGGGGATCTTGACATATCCGTCATAGACGAGATGCCGGCAGGAAGACTTCCCGTCAGGACATATGCCGTTACAGGGAAGCTGCGTAAGCGAGCTTTTAATTTTGTCAGACAGCAGCTTGACAGCGGACGTCAGGCATATATAGTATGTTCTGTTATAGAGGAAAACGAAAGCGATATGCTCGCCGTTAAGAGCTATTTTGAAAAGGTAAGGGGAAACGACTTCGCCGATTACAGCGTGGGACTGCTGCATGGAAAGATGAAGGCGGCTGAAAAAGAGAGCGTAATGGAGGATTTTAAAAACAGAAGGATTGACGTCCTGATTTGCACAACCGTTGTCGAGGTAGGCGTCGACATTCCGAACGCTTCGGTAATGATGATAGAAAACGCGGAGCGTTTCGGACTCTCACAGCTTCATCAGCTCAGGGGACGAGTCGGCAGAGGAGAATCCCAGAGCCACTGCATACTTGTTACGGATAATTCAGGAGAAGAATGCATAAGGCGAATGAAAATAATGAGTAGTATAAACGACGGATTTAAGATTTCAGAGGAGGATCTGAAAATGAGAGGCCCCGGAGATTTTTTCGGAAGCCGTCAGCACGGACTTCCGCCGCTTAAAATGGCCGGTATCGCAGGTAATATGGATATGGTAAACCAAACAAGAAATATAGCGGAAAGATTGCTTAGGGACGATCCCGGTCTTGTAAAAAGAGAAAACAGCGGACTGAAAATCGACGTTATAAGGCTTTATTCTAATAATGGAGAAAACGGATTTAATTAAAATGCATAAAATAAAATGTTGACAATTATACAAAATGCTAATTATCATCTTTTTTTGAAAAAGTACTTGACTTTTGGCGGAATATGTAGTAAAATAATTAAGTCGCTAAGAGATATAGTGACATAAAGATAAATGATGTGGGAGCATAGCTCAGCTGGGAGAGCATCTGCCTTACAAGCAGAGGGTCATA
>ERZ860023.324-NODE-324-length-30865-cov-2.170789_pt1 | contig 30865 bp, 25 predicted proteins | sample MGYA00509983_ERZ860023 | MGnify/ENA primary metagenome ERZ860023 (study PRJEB30046, sample SAMN00715180) | human gut metagenome | study: EMG produced TPA metagenomics assembly of the A metagenome-wide association study of gut microbiota in type 2...
GTAATTAGCTTATTCATGAAGGATACGGTGGCTAACGTATATGCTCGAAAATCACGGCTCAAATCACGTATCAAATCTGCAAAAATAGTAAATAAAGAACTGTTTTTAAATCTTTTGGGATAAAACGGTACATTATTTACGGTAATATATTTTTGACAGGTAAAGGCGCATTTCAGTAATTATATGGATAAAACAAGGAATATGCTTGGCGAGATGAAATAACTATACACAATCCATCTTATAAGTTGTGATCAAGAAAAACAATATCAAAACAGATTTGAACAGTCTTCTTAAAAAGGCAAACAATCTACTTTTGCTTATATATTTGGAGAAGTAGCTAATTTGAAACATAATGCTTTAAATATATCTGACGGATACAATTCAGGAACAGATAACAGTTTATTTTTTTATTATATAAGAACATGCAAAAAAAGAATTTATTCGGAATACTTATTTTAATTGCTTATTTCGCTTCCTGTAATCAAATACATAAAACCCACTATGAGAATGGATGGTATCACATCCTATCACAGCAAAAAGACAGTATTGCTAAAGAGTCTATTGTAACAGTAAAAGATTTTGTTTCGTTACGAATGGATTCTGATGAAAATGGGACATGCGTAATTGTGGGGCAAATAAGCAAGCATAAACTAAAAAAATGGGCAAAAGAAACAGAAAAGGCAATTGGCAAACATATAGCTTTTGTACTTGACGATACGGTAATCACAAATCCAAAGGTGAATGCAAGAATTGAAAACGGTGTTTTTCAAATATCGTTACCTCATGGCTACGATTTAAAAAACATATATAATAAAATTAGGAAAGAGAAAATAGATTCTATTGAAAGTATATTCAAAGGTTGGGAGAAAGATTCCATCTATTACTCATCCAAAGAGAAAGCCGATTCAATTGTGTTTGCGATAGACTACTGGGAGGCTTCTGAATGGGTGGATATGTCGGTCAATCCCGAAGATCATTATTGGTGGGGAGATTTAGATACTGCCACCTACAGCAAATTAGAATCTGCCTTATGCGAAGAAATTGCCAAGCCAAATTTCAGCAGCCGTGCAGAAGATTATATGAAGTTGGATACATATAAGAGGTACAAGGCGTATCTTTGCGAAAATGCAGACTATATTAATCTCATGTTTCAAGGTTTCTTGTTTACAGAACCGGCTACCGGACTATGCGGGTTTCTAGTGGATGATATAGTGAGAAGCCGATATCCCACTGCCCCAAGTATTCGGGTAATGACCTTAAAGATAGATAACCAAGATGACGAGATGTTCGCCAAGTTGAAATATCAGAAAGCTATTTGGCGGTTGATGAATAAAGAAAGAGATGCGAAGAGTAACAAGCAATGAGAATGGTAGCTATGAGTAATTTGAAAAACAAAGTATTAACAGCAATGGGTATCATAAAATACTCATTTGGTTTCTGACGATTATTCCTGTCGGTATTCCTTTATGTGCTATTATTGGGCTTATGTATGGTATTAAAAATAAAGATACAATATTTACCAAATGCTCTGCCGTAGCTTTATTTGTTGGAATAGCTTGTATTGTTTATACTCTATTAGTTATAAAATCTACGTAGATTGAAATATTTACCAAATATGTGAATAAAAGATTATCAATAAATATAGGGAAACAAACCAAAGGTGTATGGATATAAATAAGGTTATTAATGATGTCTTCAAAATTGTACTAAATATTTTATTTGTATTTACAAAGAGTTATTTGACAACATAGCACCGCAAATCGCTGAAATTTGCACGGTTGCTAATTCGTTACCTCTATTTCTCAAATACTCTGCTAAAAGTTTATTCTTCAATCGGTTAAATCCAACCGATGAAAATCTAAAATAAAAATACACGATAAAGATATAAAAGAAATCGTGTTTTGTTTAGGTAGATTTTACACCGCTCGATATGCTTAAAAATTATCGTCAAAGTTGTAACGAATAAATCAGCAGCTTCCATACTCTGTTCACTTTCTTGGGAATAACCCAACAGATGCTTGACATCCTCTCCTTTTTTTGGGGGGGGTAAAAGTTATTTTTTTCTCCTGAAAATAAAATGGCCTTGGTAGTCTTGAAGTCCTATATCAACTTTTCATATTCATAACTGATTAAATATTTAACTAGTAATATTCGTTACCAGTTATTTAGTGGTGTTCAGATTGCCCCTCTTCATTCACTAACCAATCCTAAATCGTTAATGTGATTCGTCAGTAATTAGCAAATTTCCTTAATATTTAGTCCCTCCAGACTATTATTAAGGCAAGAAAAAACAAATCCGTTTAATTCGGAGGCAAAGTCAACAGTATACAGATAGATGAAATCTCCTTTATAGAACATATCTCCTTTACGGCTTTTAACGAAGTAATACATTTGAAAGACTGTATTCATTTACAACAACTGATCAAAGTTAGGATTAAGGTACTTGCTGCGGATTCAAGCTACACTAATAATATCAATTTAAAAAGTTTTACAAAACACTTCTTTAAGTACAAGGTCTGAGCTATCTAAATTGCTCCATTTCGTAAGATTTGATGGTCAGAACTCAGCCATGAAAGTGCTACCAGATTGAAAGGAAGTTTTAAAATGTAGAAATAATATTATTTACAGACCAGAATAAAAAGCCAGAAACAGGGAAGTGGAAATATTTTGGATTTTCTTTGGAGTACATACGTTCAATGCGGTATGTATGATTGAAAAGGTCACGAAGAAAAAAAAAGAACGGCAGCATAATCTGACTAAAATAAGAGGAGAGAGTGGGTGAACTTCACCTAAAAATGAGGTATATAATGCATGGATGGAAAAAATAGGAATATGTAAATGATATTCTATAAAAAATGGAAGACTGGGGCTTTTCGAAAAAATGAAGAGAAAAAAAATTATATAAAGTGTTTTTTTTATTAACTTATAGGAAAGAACATCTTATGAAAGAGAATCAATTTATTTTTCAAATCATTCGTATTTGTTTGTGTCATAAAAAGTCTTAAAACAAAGTTTATTTGAATATTAGATACTCATTATATCTTTGTGCCTTCAAACAAAGAGTACATTAAATCAGAACAAACAGCCGTTTGCACGAGCATTGAATTTAACTTTATAATAAATCTAGCTGTGTGGTGAGAGATGAGACTGCTAGCGAGATAATCTATTTATTAGAACTTAAGTGCCCCTATTGCATGAGTGAATGTTCAAGAGTATGGCCTGAATGATATCAAATGAGTACAGAAAGCGACTCGAAACGATATGGAAGATAGCTATATGATACCCTCTAAAAGTAAATCTATCAAGAGACGTCAGACGTTTATGACAATGTTTTTTTAACAATACGATGTCACAACACATAGCTTTTGTAGATGAGTTATTTTAAGATAATATTGGTGACAACAACCGACTTTTGTATGGTACCTCATTTCAATATCCTTAAGTTCGTCAGTATCCCCTCGGAAAACGTTTTGTCGTGGACTTGCGAGTACCTATCTCTTGCTGTTCAAGAAATCTTGTGCTATAGAAGATTTATTGTGTATGGTTTGAACACACGTTTTTGATCATCCACAATTATAGTTGAGTGATACCACCTTCAACTTGTAAAAAGAATGTTCCGTTTGTTGGATAAAATACTTTTTGAATTGGCCATCCTTTCTTGATTTTTATAGAATATGCTAAAAATACATTCAATTTTTACTTTGAATGGCTCATTCACTAATTAAGAATAATATTATAGGGAATATATGGTATTTGTGAAATATCATAAAAAGGGTCTTTTTCAAACACTGTTAGGGATACTGTAACAGTTGGTGTTATAATAGTGTATCACTCTATTATGAAGATTGACCATATAATCAGAATTAGCAATGTGAAACATATTTTTTTAAGTTTGATATTGGAATAATATTGTTTTTTTATGCTTTTCGAACAGATGTTAGTTCAATGTGAGATAAAATAATGTTTCATAACACTAAGGTGTTGATTGTTAGATGTATATGAATTGAGGTGTTAGATTTTTAAAATCATTTTATAATTCAAATACAATTTCGCTTTATTATTTTTGCTGACAAAGAAAAAGTAAGAAAAATCTGACTTTTTTATTTATGAGTACTCATTAGCATTTTATCTATTAATTTAAATTTATCAAAAATGAAAACTAAACCTTTTTTAAAATCGATGGCATTAGTGATTTGTTGCTTAACTTCTTTTGTATTGGTATCATGTGATAAGGATGATGATAAGCCCAATTTAAAAATCAGTCCTAATAAAGTAGAAGTTGCAGTTGGTAAAACGGTTACTGTGTCTGTTAGTAATGGTACTGCACCATATACGACGAAATCAAGTGATGCAAAAATCGCAGTTGCGAAATCAGATAAAAATGCGATTGTAATTACCGGTGTAAAAGATGGTTCAGCAATGATAACTATTACGGACCGGAAGGGAGTTACAGGAAAAGTTGCTGTAACTGTAAGAACTGTAAAAGAGACCCCAAAAACTCCAAAAGGACTGGATTTTGATAAACAATCTATTACTGTGAGTGTTGGAAAAGATGGTATAGTAACAGTAAAAGGTGGTGCACAGCCATATTCTGCCGTTGCGAAAGATGTCAATATTGCTACGGTATCAGTCAAGGAAAATAAAGTCAACATAAGAGGAGTTAAGGCAGGAAAAACTACTATTACAGTTACAGATAAGGATAAGAAAACGGGAACTATCAATGTGACGGTTAAATAGTTTTCTTTTTTTTCTAATTTTATTGTAATGCATAGCGAGTGAGACGAAGATAATTTCGTTATATACTGCTATGCATTTACAATAAGTCTTTGTATATAATGATCTTGCGAGTTATAATTAACCTCAAATTATATGTTAAATATTTTAAATTATGAAATTGATTAAATTGCATTTATTGGTAGCAGCCATGATAATAGTAACATCAGGCTGTGTTGGATCTGGGAAGAAATATAAACAACAAGAAAATAGTGCTGCCGGAGTAGTGGATAGCAAAAACAAAGATTGTTATGGCACCTATGAAGGCATATTACCTTGTGCCGACTGTGGTGGCATCAAAACGACATTGAAAATTAATAGTGATGCAACTTATGATTTGCGGAGTGAGTATCTGGGTGAGGAGAATGGTATTTTTGAAGAGAGCGGTGTATATAATATGATAGGCGAAAACATCATTGAACTGGTTACTCCTTCATCGGGTGCCAAAACATATTATAAAGTTCTCGACGACGCAGTGGTCTTGTCTGACAGTACGGAAATCTTCAACAATAGCGGGCGGCTCGCAGCACAATATATATTGAAAAGACAGTAATGTTTATGTGTGATAGGACATGTGATTTGTTTAAGGTAGGAAATTTTAACATAAAAAGGTGCCTATTATTTCTTGTCTGTATAATGTTATTAGTTGCTTGTGGTGAGAATGATCCGATTGAATCCCGGAATCGACATCCCAGGCAACAGGAAGAATCTCATAGTGAACAATCCGGATCAGTTCCCGCTGTGGCTAAAGAGGATGTTGCAGCTTATTTTAGATTTGATATGTCTAGAGATATAAATGTTGCGTTAGGACTTGTTGAAGCACAGAAAGAGACGCTGCAGATAAACGGGAAAATGATAAAAATAACTGAGGCTGTAGTGAAAAGGAAAGATTATCAAAAAGGCTCATTTGTGCTATATGTTACAGGCACGGTAAATGGTTCACCTTTTAAGAATGAATTCACTTTTACCGGCTTTGTGAGCAAACCTGACGATTATCAAATGGTTAATGGTGCACAAGCTGAGTGGAAAGCAAATGCTGATTATTATGCAAAGCTTGATTTTGATAGCTTTTACAGATTACATAAAGTGAACATGTTTACAATTGAGAATTTAGGCCGGTTAGTGGACTTTTATTCTATAAATGTAGGGGGAGAAAAATATCTTTTTACTCTGGAAGATCTTGAGAAGACGGTTCTTGAAGATATAAAATATGAGCAAAATCAGCTTTCTTTCTATCTTAGGTACAATAATAGTAGGTCTAAAAAAAGAATATCACTTCTGTTTGACAAGAATAAATACTATGAAGGAAAGGCTACTGTAAATACAGATTTTATAAAACAGAAGTATATGAGAGGGATATATGAAAATCCATCTCTATTTAATGGTCACATTTTTTCATATGATGAAAGTGCGTATGCTGTGGAAATCAGTACAACTCTGAAAGAAAAAAGCGACACAGGCAACATGCTTACACTACATTTAAGCATGTATGCAAAGGGTAATGGTGGCTTGTTGCTTGCAGAATTTGATAAAATATTCACCGGTTTTAAACCCTTAAGTGAATTGAAGAATGAGTTGATAGCCTACTCAACACCGGATTTGCATGAGTTTGTGAAAAATAAACTTAAGAATAGTAATTATGGTGATGTGAAAAATAAGTTTTCCAATTCTATAGATAGATGGATACAGTATGTGGAATTTGTAATTAAGGATCATGATTCATTGCAATGGGAAAAGAATAAATGGAGCAAGAACGTCTTGAATGGTCTCTTTTCTTCTGTAAAGGATATATATTTGGATAATGTAAGATTTGAACTTAACTCCGCCCAATTAAAGGAGATTGGCGGAAAGCGTTTTTTGTATATTGTTTTTCAAATGATTGGTGCTAATGATTTGGTATTGACGAGTGACGCTATTCTTTTTAATATGTCCATACACATACCTTCTTCGTTATAAAATGATTTGTGACAAATTGATCCGGTCCAATATTGTGTTTATATTTAAATTGAAATTCACAATGATATCTAAGACAAAAATATTCCTTTTTTTTCTTGCAAGAGCTTTATTTATTAATGCACAACAATAAGAAAAAAAGAGGAAGTAAAAAATGATTCCGTTTACTAACTTCAGGAGGGTAGTAGTAGCCTCTCTCGACCAATAAATATAAAAAAATCTTTCTATTGGAATGAAGACAAGATAAAAGCTGGCATATCTGTACAAGGAAATTGGCGTAACCAAAACTTTCCAGGTACACTTCCGCAAAGAAAGAATATGGTAACCGGAACATTTGAACGCGATTTCGACATCAATCCTTTCTCTTATGCTTTGGGAATGAGCCGTACTTTGCGTCCTCGAAATATCAACGTGAACTGAAGTATTATCGTAACAATTGGACACCGTTCAATTTTAAACGAATTTAAAAACAATTATATGAGAATCGAAGTACTTGATTTTAAAATAATAATGCTCATCGGTCAAAACTTATCAAGAGATCATTACTGAATATTTTCTGGGAGAAGAATCATTTTGGTTTTAGGGGGCATCTTACACAGGCCCTCCAATATGAACAGGAATAAAAATAGGAAGATTTATTATAGCCTGTTATCATACAGCCGGTAACGATGTGTCGATTTATTTGATTCCCATATCAAAATAATCGGGACAATATATTTAATCGTACTTGATCGTAAAATCATCATTTATAGGTATTGCGTACAATTATGCAATCTGCTATCTTTACAACCTAATGGATAATGCAAGAAAAAAGCGGAAATACAGAGCCATAGTGGCATGCTTATTGTTGCTGACTATGATGCCTTTCTTCTTTGTGAAAGCCTTTCATGTTCACAAAGAAGATTTATGTATATCTCATGATGAGCAACAATCTTCCCATCATGATTCTGCCGATAAATGTGCTATCTGCCTGTTCACTTTATCTTCATTTACCGAAGCCGAGAGCTTTGAGTACAATTGCGTTCAGACAGAGAACCCCGTTGAATATCTTATCCAAAAGGAGAAGGACATTACTGTTACTTTTCCCCTATTGTCTCTCCGCGCTCCTCCTGTCCAACTATTACAATCCCTCTCATGGGTTGCATGCATTATAAGATGACATGTGAAAGAGGGATGCTGTGCCCTTTGGTTATCTTAAACAATTTATAACTTCATTACAATTTTCGTAAAGTATGACATTTCATGCATATTTCCAATATGTGTGTCTATTCATTGTCTGGCTGTGTGCAATATCTCCTACAAGGATGTATGCACAGAAATACCGACAGCAATCAGATACACATAGGACACTGTTGGTTGTAGATAAGGAAACCGGACGTCCGATTGAAGGAGCTTACATCTTATTGGAGAATCAACCCCTTGCCAGTTCAACCGGAGGAAGAATCATTATCCCTTGGAAGACAAATTCCAAGGATACAGTTCTTGTACAGAGTTTGGGCTACAAATCTCAATATATATATTTGAGTGAGGCATTCAAAAAGGTGAATATTCAAACAGTATATCTTTATCCGGAGATAAAAATTCTGGAAGAAGTCATTATTACCGGTGAGTGCTCCGGAGTGACTCGGAATACGGTAAGCAACAACCTTACTTCCTTCGCAATCAATCGCGCATTGGGAACTTCTCTCACCTCTCTGCTTGAACAGGTCAGTGGCGTAAGTTCCATCAGTACGGGGACGACAGTTGCCAAACCTGTCATCCAAGGAATGTATGGCAACCGGATATTAATCATAAACAATGGTTCCCGCCAGACAGGCCAACAATGGGGAGTTGATCATGCTCCTGAAGTGGATATGAACGGAAACGCTTCCATTCGGGTGATAAAAGGTTCTGACGCGGTACGATATGGTTCAGAAGCTTTGGGAGGAATTATTGTCATGGAACAGGCTCCCTTACCCTTCCGGAAGAAGGCCTTGAAAGGAAAGACTTCCATACTTTATGGAAGTAATGGTCACCGTTATGTGCTGACCGGACAGTTGGAAGGCACTTTCCCTTTTCTCCGTGACCTTGCCTGGCGAGTACAGGGGACATATTCAAATTCCGGAGACCGTTCCACCGCAAACTATCTTCTAAATAACACTGGAGCCAGAGAACATCATACCTCCGCTTTACTCGGCTATGACCGTGGACGTTTAAGAATAGAAGGATTCTACAGTCACTTTTACAACCGGACGGGAGTAATGTTCAGTGCCCAGATGGGAAGTGAAGATCTGCTGGCAGAACGTATCCGATTGGGACGTCCCCTGTACACAGATCCTTTCACGCGAAGTATCGCATACCCATATCAAAAAGTTACCCATCAGACAGCCATTGGTAAAATGAAGTTCAGTATGCGGAACGCAGGAAATCTTTACTGGCAAAGTTCCTGGCAGAAGGACGACCGACAGGAAAACCGCATCCGGCGTCTGGGTTCCGACATTCCAGCTGTTTCCCTGCACTTAAACTCATTACAAAACTCTCTCTGCTGGAAATTGAATTATAATTCATGGCAAACAGAGGTTGGGGGACAAATTATGTTCATTGATAATCACAGTCAGGCAGGAACAGGTATTGTTCCCGTTATTCCCAACTATACGGAGACACAGATGGGAATATATGGTATCGGGAAGTATAATTACAGTAAAGGAGGAATTGAAGCAGGTATTCGTTTTGACGGACAGGAAACCCGTGCCAGTGGTTATGACTGGACAGGAAGTCTCTATGGAGGAACAAGAAAGTTCAATAACGTATCATACAGTCTGGGAGGTCATCATCATTTCTCTGACCAATGGAAGCTCACCACTAATTTCGGGCTGGCCTGGAGAGCTCCTCACGTGTATGAATTATATAGCAACGGAAATGAACTCGGATCCGGAATGTTTGTCAAAGGAGATTCTACCATGCACTCCGAAAGGAGCTATAAATGGATATCTTCCATCAGTTACAGCAATAAGGTATTCAGTGCCCGAATGGACGGTTACCTGCAATGGATAAGCGGCTATATCTATGATGAACCGAAGAAAGAAACCATCACTGTTATTTCGGGGGTATACCCTGTATTCCAATACAAACAGACCCCGGCTTTCTTTCGCGGAATGGATTTTGACTTTCACTTCATGCCCATAAATTCATGGGATTATCACCTGATTGCTTCTTTTATACGGGCAAATGAACAGACGACAGGAAATTACCTTCCTTATATCCCCTCTTCCCGTTTCAGCCATGACCTCTCATGGCTTCACGAAACCAAATCGCATTCCAAATTACGTTTGAGTATCAGACATCGATTCGTGGCAAAACAGACCCGGTTTGACTCGAATACGGATCTTATTCCCTATACCCCTCCGGCATACCACCTCTTGGGGTTCGCTGCTAGCTTTGAGTGTCCTGTAAAATACGGATACAAACTACAATTCATGATAGCGGCAGACAATATCTTGAACAAAGAATATAAAGAATACACTAACCGTTCACGCTACTATGCACATGACATGGGATCTGATGTACGTTGTGTAGTGAACTGGAGTTTTTGATTTATAACAATTATTATTAACCAAATAAATAAAAAATGAAAACAAATGTATGTAAAATCGCATTGATGTTCCTGATAGGAACAGCTCTTTCGTTGTTGTTCAATTCATGCAGTAAAGATCCTGTAATTCCTGAAAATGAGACAGATAATAAATTGCATGAAGATCCTTCCAAAATGACTATCCGTCTTGTGGAATGTCACCTGCATGCAGACTGGAATGAAATACAGAAAGTCGGTGGACCTCACCAGAATCCGGAATCTCCGGCCAAGCACATGAAACGTATTCAGGAAATAACTTATGAGCTGAAAGCCGGCAAGGGTTGGAGGCTTGCCGAAGGCAGTCAAAGCAAGTTCTACGTGCAGAAAAATGGAGACTACTATACTTATGGGAAATACACCCCGGCTCCCGTTTATTTGATGTTCATCTATTACTATAACGCCAAAGGAGATTTGATGAACAGCCAGTTTATAGAAAACGGGCAGGATAATATTCATCAACATTTCTTCACGCCTGAAAATGTAAAACCCACATTTGACGGTCAGCCGGAAGCCGATGACAATGAACCGCAGAAATTGGTGGATTATCTTTATGTGGACACTACCCCCTGGGACAAGACCAAACATAGCAAGGAAGCTGAAATAACAGGAGACAGTAACCCGATAGGTTTGAAAGGAGTTATCCGTTTTTTGAAAGACCGTAAGGAATTCGACCTGAAAATTCGTCTTTATCACGGCTACAAATCCAAGGGCAATCCGGAAACAGGTACTTTTGATCCGTTCTATAAACCTTCCGGAATATTGATCCAGCGTGGTACATGGGATATCAACCTAAACATTCCGGTAGTGGTGTTCTGGAGCCGTGAAGAGACTGTGGGGGTAGACGAAGACACGAACCCCGAAGGGGTGGAAGAAGACGGGCTTGATGAAAAAAGTAATCGTGCCATACATTCAATTATGGGAACCTTCAATCTTACATGGAAAGAAGCGCTTGAAGAGTTTATAATTTACACTTATAAGTCAGGGGATGTGGAAGCCGGAGCGATTTGGCTTTGAAAATCGGTTTGGACTGCCATAAGTAACCATAAAACTGCCTGTTGTGACATTGGTGCCGGTATTGTTTCAACAGGCAGTTGTTCCTGTTAAACCGTTTCATCTTTTTTTGCAAGAATGAAACGGAAACAAGTGCCATTCGGCAGTGTCTCCAATGAGAACTGCCATAGGGCATTGAAAAGAAAATCATCTCGTGTTATAAACGATTAAATTCATGCTGTTTATTAGAATATTCAATATATTGTGAGATAATGAGTCATAATATTGTAAGATTATAAGAGGATTTGATTCTATGAATATCAGGAAATGGTTATTTACAATTCACATTTAAGATAAAATAGAGATTTTACAATGGAAGGCTATAATAAAAAAGTAATAATGAGTTATTGGACAATTTGCAGGATGAAAACAACGAAAAAAATCTACGTAAAGGTTAGCATTATCTTTTTATTGGGAGGAATTTTACTTTTTTCTTCATGCGAGAAGGAGGAAAATCAAAAGATAGAAGCCAACCGGAAAACATTATTCATGTATTTGCCATGGTCCTCAAATTTGACGAACTATTTTTATAATAACATATCTGACCTGGAAAAATGTATAACGAAAATAGGGCTGAACAATGAGAAAGTAATTGTTTTTATTTCTACCGGTAGTACGGAGGCCATGATGTTTGAAATTGTGTCTTCTCACGGGAGATGTAAACGTGAAATACTTAAAAAATATAAGTCTCCGCCTTTTACGACAATCGATGGGATAACAGCAATTTTAAATGATGTAAAGGCATTTGCTCCGGCTTCTGTTTATACCATGATTATAGGATGTCACGGTATGGGATGGCTTCCTGTTTATGAGATGAAAGTGCGTTCCGCACCTCACATGAAAATGCATTGGGAATATCAGGGTGTTCCATTGACACGTTATTTTGGAGGACTGACCGCCGAATACCAAACAGATATAAAATCTCTAGCCTCCGGTATTGCTAATGCAGGCATGAAAATGGAATATATTCTATTTGATGACTGTTATATGTCATCTATAGAGGTTGCCTATGAATTAAAGGATGTTACAAAATATTTGATTGGTTCTACCAGTGAGATGATGGCATACGGAATGCCTTATGCCGCTATTGGGGAATATTTACTGGGGAATCCCGATTATCAATCGGGATGTGAAGAATTTTACAATTTTTATTCAACCTATGAAATAATGCCTTGTGGGACATTAGCAGTAACGGACTGTTCAGAACTGGAGAATATGGCAGCCATCATAAAAAGTATCAATAGTAAATATTCTTTTGACAAATCCCTGAGGGGAACAATCCAACGTTTAGATGGTTATACTCCTGTAATATTTTATGATTTTGCAGATTATATAACCTCACTCTGTAACGATCCTATATTATTAAACCAATTTAGAGAGCAGCTAAATCATCTTGTTCCATATAAAACCCATACAAAAAATTTCTACACTATGGCCAAAGGTATTATTCCTATCAATACATTTTCCGGTATAACAACATCCGATCCGAGTGACAATCCTATGACTGTGCTGAAAGAAAATACATTATGGTATAAAGCAGCGCATAATTAAAGTTGATAATAAGATGAAGAATACTAAACTCCCAAGCCTGCATATTTTATAACTTTTTGGTTATTGTCTGTTTTTGGAAATGGTATATATAGGAATTGAGAACTATCATGCAGGGAATCATGCAAAAAAAGTATTTATGGTTTCTGTTGAGATACAAAGAATGTAATAATAATTATATTTCTTCTAATAAAAGCTTTCCGCATCGAAATGTGTTTGTTACTCCTAATATTCGCAATATGAAATATAAAATTATAATTGGACTATCAGCTATTCTCTATTTTACAGGTTGTTATAACAGGGAACAGACCCCTCGCCTTAGTGAGGCTGAAAAGCTAATGCAGAACAACCCGGATAGTGCATTAGCAATACTACAAAAACTCAAACCAGAAGGCAACCGGGCTGAACAGGCCAGATATGCATTGCTCTATTCCGAAGCTTTGGAAAAAAAACAAATGAAAGTTACTGACGATTCATTGATCCGCCAGGCTTGGCAATATTATAAACATTACCCCAAAGATTTACGTCACCAGTGTAAAACTCTATATTATTGGGGAAGAATTAAATTACGCACAGGTGATAAACCGGGAGCATTACGTCTTTTTCTCAAAATAGAAAAGAAACTGACAGATACCGATGAATCTTATTACAAAGGGCTTTTATACAGACAGATCGGTGAAGTATATTATAAACAAATGAACTACAGCCGGGCATATCATTATTTCCACGAAGCCAGAAATAATTTCCGCCAATCGGGTGATATCCAGGAGGAGACAAAGGCAACCCTTGACATGGCAGCCGCTACTTTTCACTCAAAAGATATAGAAAAAGCAATAAGGCTGTATTCGGCGGCTCTTGACTTGGCCGATGAACATAATAACAGTAATCTGATAGAAGTCAGCCTTACTAATCTTGCATCACTATATGTGATATCCAAACGGCATATATCCAATGACCTGTTACAGCGAATCGAACTTTCCGCCCGACAGGATACGGTATATGGATATCACACATTGACAGATGTAAGTCTTTTGAAGAATCATATAGACAGTGCACGGTATTATCTGGAGCTTGCAAAGGCGCACACTACTGATATTTGCGACATGGCAGAACTACAATACACTGCATACCATATCGAAGTGCAGGCTAAAAATTTTGAAAAAGCAACGGACAATGTACATCGCTATATCTACTTGAACGATTCAATAATGCGCTCAAACATGCAATTCTCCGCCGGTATGGTCGAGCGGGACTATTTTAAAGAGCGAACAAAATTCGCCCAATACAGAATGAAAAACCGGACTGTCTGGGAAATAGCTATAGCAGCCGCTACCTTTTTTATTATTGGAATTGCCTGGTATATCGTCCGCCAACGTTTACGCATGCAACGTGATCGTACCAACCATTATTTGTTATTGACAGAGAAAGCCAATTCCGAGTACAAGGCTCTTACTGAACGCGTGAAAGAACAGCAGACTACGGAAAGTTATTTAAGAGGATTGGCTGCTTCACGCTTTGACATTGTCGATAAACTTGGAAAGACCTACTATGAACGTGAAAATACAACATCGCAACAGTCAGTCATATTTAATGAAGTAAAGCAGATAATTACAGATTTTGCAGAAAACAATGGCATACTGCAAGAACTGGAAAAAATCGTAAACACTTGTCATGACAATGCCATGTACAAGCTCAAGGAAGATTTTCCAACTATGAAAGCTTCCGACACCAGGTTATTATGCTATATTTTTGTAGGATTTTCACCGCAAGTAATTAGCTTATTCATGAAGGATACGGTGGCTAATGTATACGCTCGCAAGTCACGGCTCAAATCACGTATTAAATCTACGGAAACAGCTAATAAAGAATTATTCTTAAGCCTTCTGGGATAGGTATTTCAACTTTATACTAGGTTCCAATGACTAATGCATCATCCGGTAATTAAATCTAGAATATGTTCAGATTGTTTTTGCCATAATACCGGAATGATGTAATTGTAGAATGGTTTTGTCATGGAGGTAAGCCATAACAGGTTTAATTCTCCTGGGAGGTATGTCCGGAAAGTATGAAGATGCTTTCATTATAATATCTGTTACTATTCCAGTCAATTGTCAGAAACTTATTGATTGCCCTATATTTTTTAAGGTTGTAAATCATCTGTTAGCGTCGTGTTAGAAAAATAAGAAGAACGAAGTCTTTATGTTTCTGTATTATAATGTTTTATGCAATGCGGACGTTAGATTTGTGGTTTCATTTTGTAACTCGTGATTTATGTGTTATTACTTTTGCAACCAGGAAAAACAAAACAGATGTGATAATATAAAACTGTTTCTTGTTCATTAAAATACTTCATTTTTACAGGTTGCACGTAGAATAAGAACAGTCTTATTATGATGACACAGCTTTTCATCCGTTTACTTTGGGTGCATGTTTTGTTTATCCACTTAAAGTTTGAGTTATCCTAGTTTGAATTATGAATTTGAATAGAAAAAAGTACTTTTTATGTTTTGCCTGTGTCTTGGCCTGCCTTGTGTATTCAGACAAGGTTTCCGCGCAGTTTTATTCTGTCAGAACCAATCTGGTGGGTTTAGGTACGGGGAATCTGAATGTGGAGGGTTCCATGGCTTTTTCCACGCATTGGTCCGCCTATCTTCCCGTACAGTACAATTCTTTCCGTCTTTGGGATGACGGCAAGCTTAAAAACTTCACAGTCCAGCCTGGTGTGCGTTATTGGATGCGCGAAACTTACGGAAGGGGTTGTTTTATCGGGCTCCACGGTGTGTTCTCCATATATAATGCGGGTGGTCTGTTCGGACATCGCTACCGTTACGAAGGCACAGCTTCGGCGGCGGGCTTTCTGCGGGGCTGGTGCGCCCCCTTTCGCGTCGCTGGAATCTGGAGTTCGAACTGGGTCTCGGTGTTGTCTGGGCCGACTGGGAACGTTACCGTTGCGTGAACTGCGGTAAGCGTACCGGCAAGGGCTCCGGTGTCTATGTGACACCCACACGTACCGCCGTTAATCTGGTTTATCTTTTCTGAAACCATCTTATCTGTTGAAACAAGATATAAAAAGTTGAATGATGAATAAGTATCTCAAATCCCACATAACGGCCGCCGCTTTCTGCGCGGGAGTGTTACTGGCCGTGTCCTGTTCCACTTCCCGCGAACCGCGGACTATGCGGCTGTTTATGCAGTCCGGCCGTCCTAATATTTTTCTTCCCCACGAGGAGAGCGCACCTTCCGGAGTGCTTGCCGAACAGGTGGGGTTCACCACTTCTTCGGACACTCTTCCCGGTGAGTTCGAAGAGGTCTCCGACAGTACGGATGACGTATGGAAAACCATACACCTGGGCGGTGTTGACATCGTCGCTGCACGCACGGTCGTCAAGCAGGTCACCATGCGGGAAGGTTCCGTGCGTTTGGAATTCAATATCCATGTCCCTTCCCTCCTGATTGACAGTTGCTGGCGTGTCACACTCACCCCGATGCTCTGCACCTCTGACAGTTCAGGCTTCCCGCTACCACCTGTTGTGCTTTCCGGTTCTTCCTTTACCCGCATGCAGGAAGCGGACTATAAGGCGTACAGGCTGTTTCTTAATGGAATTGTCGATCCTTCGGCTTATGATAGTGTGTATCTTGACCGTAAAGGCATCAATAAGGATATCGCCTGCCGGCAGAGGTTCTTCTATGAACTTTACGGCAAGGAGCGCGACCGTCAGCTTGCCTACGAGAAGTGGAAACGCCTTGCCCTTGAACGCCAGAATTTCTGGAACACGCGTACGCAGGCCAACCGTGCGACACTCCGTCACCGCCTGGAACCAAGCGGATCGAAGAAAGCGTACGGCGCTATGTGGCTGGTCGTGACACGCTCGGGTTGTGGGCCTCCTATGACCGTAAATATCATCGTACGGCCTCCTTTTGGCCGATGTACCGGCTGGAACGCGAGCTTACCGCCGATCGTGTACCTTCGAAATTCCGTGACCTTTATAACGGGGGGGCGCAGCCTGTCCAACATACACAACTATGTCCTCACCGCCACCGATTCGATGGACATCTCCCGCCACCGTTATTTCTACGACCGGATTGCCGAAAATGAGTGAATGACCGTAACCGTGATGAAATCCGCCGGCGTATGATTCCCTTCCCCTATATCGACTCCGTGATGGTCCGCCAGAATTCGGATTCAGTTTCCGGACATGATTATATCTACAACTATGTATATTCTCTGCCCGTCACCGATGGAATGAAAAAGCTCCGTGTGCGGCTAGAGTCTATCGTGGAAGCCACCGACCGCAGCACATGGCGGCCTGCCGCCTCGGACACGCTGCTCTTCATTGTGGCCTCGCTTAGCGACCTGGTTGACCGTTCCGCTCTGGACCAATATGTCATAGCTTCTGCGGAGACAGACTCTCTTGCGGCAAGCGGTCCCGTATATACTCCGCAGGGAGAAGAGTATGCCGAAGCCTTGCGGCTCCTTTCAGAGCGACAATACCGGCAAGCCTTGCCGATATTGGAAAAACGGCCTGACTATAACACCGCCCTTTGCCTGACACAGCTCGGTTATCATAAAGAGGCTTCCGCTCTTTTAGACCAGTTACCCGTAGATTCCCGCAAGGAATACCTGCATGCTGTGGTAAGCGCCCGGCAGGGCGATGATTACTTAGCAGTGGAACATATGCTTGCGGCCTGCCGCATGAATCCCAATCTTGTCCTGCGTATTCCCCTGGATCCGGAACTGTCGGACCTCATTCCCAAGTTCTTCGGGCTCCGTATGGAACTGGACAGGATAGCGGAAGGGAAATAGTAAAAAGTAGAAAGAACAAAACAGGAAAAAAAGTATAAGTACGAATTAAATATTAACAAGTGTTTTATTAGTGTTTATTTTTTTATTAACAATTTAATTACAATGATTATGAAAAAAAGTTTGTTAAGCGTGTTTACAATGGTTGCTATGGCTGCAGCATTCACCGCGTGCAGTAACGATGACATCGAAGTGCCTGACGTAAAGAACGGGGAAGCGAGAAGCGTATTCATGAAGCTGGAGTTGCCGACGCTGACGAGATCGACCGAGCCTCCTGTAGCCTCGGGAACGGTTGCTACGGTAAGTAATCTGCATGTATACTTCCATGACGGGACCAGCATTCTGAAATATGTGAACGCGACTACAACCACTCCCATCACGATTGCGAATCTGACTACCGGTACCCAAATAACGGATGTACCCGCGGCGGCTACCACTGTAACGGTATGTGGTAATATTCCTGCCGGAACTTCATTGCCTACAGGTGGAACCGTAGCTGCATTGAAAGCTGTACAACTGGAAATCACAAGCCAGTCTGCAGTTGCGGATGTGGTGTTGAGCGGCGATGACAAACCCCTGCAGACATGGACTACCGGTAGTCCGGCCCTGCCTTATGCCCCTGGAATAACGGACGGTGACAAGTATGCCGAAGTGGAAATCGGTCCTGCCGTGGCACGTGTCGAAATCGAAGGTCTGGCGACTACGGCCTCCAGTGCGGTGGATGGTTTTACGCTGGAAGGAATCTATGTGAATAACTTCTTTGAAAAGTTCAACCTGGCCGGTACCGTTGTGGGAACGAAAGTACAATATGGTGCTACTCCTGCTGCCTATGCTCAAGGACAGGGGCTTTACACCCCTGCTAACGCTGGAAAACTCTTTGACCAGTCTGCCGTCGCTGCTACAGGTATCCCAAAGGAAGTCATTCCGCCAACTGCAGGGCAACGTTGGGCATATCAGGTTGTTCCTAACGGTAACAGTACTGACGCGAACGAGCAACTCCAGCTCGTATTTAAGTTGAGTAATTTGGCTGCTAAGGCCGGCAGCAGCGTGAATTTCGGCACAGGTGACCAGTTTATCACCGTGAGAGGATTCAAAGATGGCAGTGGCAATATTGTAGAACTGGAAAAAGGAAAGATTTATACTATCTCGAAAGCCGACTTTACATTTGACGAGAGCAACCTTTCCACAATACCTAATACCAGTGCTGTCAGCGTTTGGTTGAAGGTGACGGTAAAAGCCTGGACGGTCGTTCCTGTCAAGCCTAATCTCTAACTGTCATACCATCAAGGTATATTGTATTTGTTTGTTTCTTTTACAAGTCCGTTTGCGTAGAGGAGATTTTTAGCTCATTTTACTAGTTCACCAGTTCCTCTCGCACGGCGGAATGTAAGCAGGTCGTGGGTGTCTTTTGCCCTGACCTCACGACCTGTATTTCTATAACCTGTTAAATCATAACACGTATATTCATATAAAGTCATAACCACAGTTATTCACCTAAAAGATACTACGCATGAAATTGTATAAAGCTATACGCTTCCTGATGCTTTCCGGTATTTTAACCTTAGTCTTGTCGGGGTGCATCAGGGAGTCCCTGGAGGGCTGCCCTCTGGATACCCTGTTACGATTTACCTACAAGCCTCGCGGCTCTGCCGCTGACCTTTTCGGAGAGCGTGTTCAGAGGGTGAGGCTGTGTGTGTACCGTCCCGATGGCAGTATTGAGCATATGCAGACGCTGGAGAAGAGTGAACTTGACCGTTTGCAGGGTGTTGAGATGTATCTGCCGCAGGGAAACTACACTGTCGTGCTCTGGGCGAATGCTTCGGATGCACAGACCAAGCTCGGCGGCTTTTCCGAAGGAGAAACCATAAGGAACCTTTCCGCCTCACACCCGCATGCGGAGACTTCCGCTTCCATCCCCACGCTTGATCGGCTTCTTTTCGCTGTCACGCCACTTACGGTCAGTGAGCACGAGACTGGAGACCATACTGTCAATTTCAGCCCCGGCACTATCCGTGTAAGTCTTCACCTTGATGGTGTGAGCGTGCAGCCTGTGGTACACATCACGGGCATGGAGTCAGCCTTGCGACCGGTGTTCGACGAAACCTCGGGCACATGGCGTCTCCAGTCCGTAAGCCGGAACAAGACATTCCAGCCTGCCGTAGCATATGATGTCACCAACCGCCATGCTAATGCCACGACTGACATCCCCCGTTTCAAGGCCGATACCCCCGGCATGGTGGAAATTATCGATCCCACCACGGGAAACCATATCGTGCCCCCGATTTCGTTGGCAGGGCTTATTGCCCGCTACCACATACCGATGGAGGAAGATATTGAAGTAACCATTCCTATCGAGATTACCTTTACAAACGGTCATGCGAAAATAACGATCAGGAATTGGGAAAATCAGAATGTAAAACCCGGAGGAGTGTAAAAAACGCACCGGTCAATCATGAAATGCAAATCATAAAACAATATATTATGCCAAGTAGTTCAATCATCATACCGTTCCGCAACCTGCTGTCGGTCCTGTTATTACTGCCGCTCGTACTTTCGTGCCGGCAAGACGAACTCATTCTTCCTGTTCCGCCCGTGTCCGGCAAAGGTGAGACGGCCGAAGTGACACTTTCTGTCAGGATTCCCGATTTCCGGGCGGCGAATACTCGTGGTGTAGACGAGAAAGGGATAACAGAGATTACCGTACTGATGTTTGCCGATGAAGGCGGTACGGAGAAAGTCAAGGTGAAATATGATATTCTGGGCAGCTCGTTGCATACACTTTCAGGCTCTTCGGATACGAAATACTTCTCTGTGCCCGTTATTGCGGGCAGATACAAACGTATAGCTCTCATAGCTAATGCCCAAACAGAACTGGCAAATATAACAGCCGGTTCCACCTATGATGCTCTTAAGCAAGTGGAAGTCGTGGGTAGGTTCGGACAAGAAGGTACGGGCACATACATACCCATGTACGGCGAGCATGCCCCGGCGGGAGGCTTTGAACTGAAAGCCGGTGTGTCGCAAACCATTGCGCAGGAAATACCGCTTATCCGCATGCTGGCGAAGGTGGATATCATCAATCCTACAACTTCGGGAGCCACGACAGCTGCGGGAAAGGTTTACTTCGTCAATTCCGTAGGCAACGGACGCGTTTGGGTAGATCTTGCTACATACAATACCACCGCTTCACAGTCGGGATACATGACTCCCACACTGCCTGCCACATCGCAGCCAGCAGTCAGTGGCGGGCACCCGCTTGAGGGAACTGCAAACACCGCATCTCCGAATGTCATCACTTATTATTTGAATGAACAGTCGGCTATCTCCGGCGGCAGCCGTCCTTGTATAGTTATAAATCTTGCCTATCAAGGAAGAGAATACTACTACTGAATGGATTATACATGGGACGGTATCAAGGGCGGTGGCACGAGTCCTTACGAAAAGGGTAAATACATGCCCATTCTGCGCAACCACCGCTATATTTTCACCATCAAGGAAGTGAAAGGGCCGGGGTTTGCCACTTTGAACGAGGCTGTAACCAGCCCGGACAACTTTACCAACCATAACATCGTAGTAGTGCCCATCGTGATAGACGCATTCACAGATATAACGTTCAATGAATCGGGGCATTTCTTGGCAGTGACCCGAACGGCGATGACACTTCAAGGCAAGCACGATGCCACAAGCACACAGAACAAATTTTCTGTGCGCACCAATTACCCCAGTGGGTGGAAGGTCGGTGCCTATAATGCCGACGGAACAACAATTTCAGTTTCTAATTCATGGCTGAAACCCAGTCAAAACAGTGGGGCGGCTGGCGCCACTCTCACCAATCCGGTTACGGAGGAATTGCAGGCCATCACGAATGGCAAGGGATTCAAGGATGGTTATCTGTAGATACGGGCTGGACGACTTTATACTAAAATCAATATTAAGCAGATCGGTACGCCTTTGGATTATGTTGCCGAATATAACCTCGCCGGTGGCTCTATCTATAATTCTCCTTTCATTTCTTCCGTTCCTCCGGGTATTTCTCCCACTGCAGCCCAGACTGACCCTAATCTTCATTGGGCTTCGAGCCATAGCAATGACCAATCCGGTTATTATAATTGGTACGTGCTCACAGGAGAGAATAATGATACTTACAATCCAAATGCCAAGAAGCTCTTTGATGATGTCTTTTTTAAACTGGGGCATCCCGGTTATGGTTACCACCTGCCTTCCCGCTGGGAGTTGACGGGCGTTTTCTCCTACAGCGGTAATACCCAATATGATTCCCCTACTAATACTTCTAATGTCAACGAGGCTATTGAGTTCGGTGGCATCAAAAAAACTTTCGCCAACGATTATTTCTCTTCGGGTAACGGTGTTTGTTACGCTCTGCGTTTCAAACAAGGTACCGGTAATCCTATCGATGATTCTTCCCTATCCGATTTCCCTCTTGCTACTGATAATAATATGGTTTGTGCTTACCGTTACACCCGCGTGGGTTCGTTTGCCAACCATGACTTTACTTCCCTATTGAAAGTGGATTGTGTTTACTTGGGCAGCGCATTTACAGGAAACATTAGCACTATCAATAATGATTCTTGGTGGGATAGCCATACTTCCGAGGCTGTCGTTCGTATTTTTCCGGCTGCCGGTTATATCTCCTTCCCAACGTTCATTTCGAGTGGTTTGCTCGAAGCCCGAGGCGAATATGGTCGGTATTGGTCGAGCACGGAGTTTCCCAGCCTCCTCGGCAATGCTTGGAACGTGTCTTTCTACTCGTACTCTGCGTTCGCGAACTACAGAGACGTTAAACACCACGGGTTTTCCGTTCGTCTGTTCGCCGATAAATAAGTAAGACGGTATATGACCGATGCAATTTAGTTTGTAAGAAAGTTGATATAAAAAATAGATATATTACTAAAAAAAGAAGAAAAATGAATATAGGATTTCAGACTTCCGGTTTATCCGGTTTCACCCGTGTGGCATATCTGTGGAGGCGACATGCCTCAGCTGTGCTGTGGATTGCAATGGCGGCGCTCCTTCCGACCGCTTGCAGTGATGATGCGGAGCAGTCGGTGCCGCAAGCGAACGGACATACAGCCGTTATTTACCTGAACTTTAAAACCGGTGCTTCAAAACAGGCTGCTGAAATGAACACCTCGCAAAGTTCCGAAACGCGTGCGCCGCTGACACGTGCTATAGATGAAAATGGAATCAATACTGTAGATGTACTTTCATTCAAGGTTGATCCTGCAGATCCTACGAATATAAAGAAAGGTACATTCTTCTACCGTGCACAGGGTACATACGATATCGGCACACAAACCGTACGTGTACAGCTGATGGGAGCTCCCGAACATCAGACACTCGTGGTGCTTGCCAATGTCCGTGAGCAGGTGAATACCCTTGCTGCTGCATTCGGAGAACAGAAAGAGGGGGTAATGAACCGCCTGGCATTCGATGTCGGAACGGATGCCGCACCCGACTTTACGAATGGCATACCCATGTGGGGCGAGCTTCCCAACCAAGCGGTGGGCGAAGGTTTCTCTCCCTCTGGCGCTCCCCAAGAGGTGACGATGATACGTGCGGTAGCTAAGTTCACGCTTATCAATCCTCTTGAATCCGACCTAAAAGGCTTTTTCTATTATTACAACGATCTGCGGCTGTACAATTACCGGGCAAAAGGACGCATTGCACCGGACAACTATAATGTGACGGGCAAGCAAGTGAATACTCCCACCGTACCCGTCGGGGCACGGCAGACACGGGGTACATTCACCTCATTGAACAGCGATGTGTCACCCGGGAATATCGGTATTTTCAACGGCTCACAAAAGACGTTCTACCTGTGCGAGGTGGACAACAAGAACCGCCCCTCGGGCGGGAATGCGCTGGACGACCTTTGTCTGGTTATGCACGTGGAGCCGTATCTCACCGGCTCTAAGCCGTCGGTAGACGGTTACTACCGCCTCGACTTCAAGGACTACGGTTCGGGAGTGCCGATGGATATTCTGCGTAATCATGAATATAAAGTACAAGTGGAAAGTGTGGACGGGTTGCCGGCCCAAACTCCCGAGGAAGCTTTCAAAGGAAACCATACCCTTAAATGCCGTATCGTGCCGTGGAACGAGGTACAAGAAGAAGTAATAGTACGAGGGAACAAACGGCTGACGGTGGACAAACGGGTGTTTGCTTTTGACGGTGATATCCAAATAGGTGTCGCTTCATTACCCGTAAATATAACTACAGAGAATACCAATTGGCAAATAACCGGAAAACCTTCATGGATTTCACTCAGCCAAACCTCGGGTACAGCGGGAGTACCAGCCACGGTTACTATTTCGGCAAACAGTAAGAACTTTACCCAGAATATGCGTAGTGCTGTCCTTTCCATACGAACAGGAAATTCTGCTAACGAATTGGAATATCGTTTGCATGTAAGCCAGCAACCGGCTTGTGGTTTCGGAAATTCCATGAAACTTATGCGTATCGGTGGCAGTAACTATCAGACTACCCGTATGGGTAATGGTGGTGTTTGTTGGATGATAGACGCCAGTAGGGAAGGAGGTCCTAATATGGCTGCTCGTCCTCGTTCATATTCTTTGGCACCAGCTATGGTCGGACCCATTTATTATGGCAGTATTCCCCAACGTGCCTGCCCCGATGGCTGGCGACTCCCTACGGCTTGGGAGGTTATTAATCTGATACAGTCTATAACAGGCTCTTATCCTGTTGTATTTACTCGATTGATAGAAAGCGGTGCGGGAATAGCTAAGTCTTTTCCACCATATCTGCCCCCGATGGGGGATATGAAGAAGGCGTTTTAGCTATCTGGACACAAACTCCAATGATATATTCATCACCTCAACGACATTCTCCTGCCTCTGTATTACATACAGGAATATATTGGAATCCTGATATCGGAGCTGGAAAAACAGCGCCCACATATAGGGTTAATCGTAATAGATGGGCCTTAATGCATGGTGCCGGTAATGACATTCATAGTCCGGCCGGGTTACCTGCAGGGTTTAATGAATATTATGGTTATCATTATCTGCTGGGCGGTAGTGTCCGTTGTGTGCATGACCAGTAATTTAACCATTAAACAAACAGCACCATGAAACGATCAACTGTTTTAGTCTTTTTGTTTGGACTGTTTTTGGGGGGCTGTGGCAGTTCCCGTCAGGGCGGTGAAGAGGCGGAAGTTGTGCGACATTACGAATGTCTGCTGCGCGCCCTTGCAACAGATGATTCATAACTCTGGCGTTATTTTCATCTATTACATCTTGATATTCACTTCTTTCTATTACTCTGCCATTTTGATTTTGAGTACATTTTTCTCTTATTGAGCAATTTACACAAGCTGATGTTTTATATACTTTTGATCTATAATTGGGACGGATTCTCCATTTCCCTGTTGTTGTCATTTGTTCTCCACAAGGGCAGATATAATAATCTCCGTCATTTATATAATGAAATTCAGCCAGTGGTATGGAATTCGAATTAGGTGATGTTGATGGCATAGGCGATGAATAAGTACATATTCCTGAATATTTACAGGCTTGTAGTTGGTCGCCGCTAGTATAACCGGCATCGCTAAGTGTGTTGAACGAATCTAATTGTAGTAGTTCCTGGACGGTCAATGCCGCTGTTGATAGTTCTCTTTTATCAGTTGATGCTCCAATATGAGAGTGAACCAATAATTTGTGTTTACTATCAAAGGCTGCTTGAACCGCATATTCAACTCCTGATACATTATTGGTTAACATTAATGCTCTTGAATCTTTGTCTGTTAGACTTATTTGAGTATCATTACTATTCTTCAATTCCGTATCAAGAGTTTCGTATTTCTTACGCCTGTCTTGTTGTAATTTAATCTTAGATTTAAGAAGTTCTTTTTCTTCTTCTTTATCAGTCTTATCTAAAGCTACTTCAAATTCTTCAATACGGTTATCTATATATTCAAGATGTCTGTCTATCTTCTTTTGTGTATAATTGTTTCTGAGACTATTTTGGGCAAATATCTTGAAAGAATCTATACCTATGGTTTCGCCTTCTATCAGACCCATATCCTTTAGCATAAGGACAAACTGCCTAAAGACTTTTCTAAAAGCCTCCGCATTATTTTTTTTTAAATAAGCAATTGTCCGAAAAGAGGGCATTAAGCCTCCTAATAGCCACCATAATTCCACATTTACTTTACAGGAAGTGTTCCAACTTTCTTGATGATCTTATTGAGTGCTTATAACCATATAAATACAATTTTAGTAATGTTGCAGGATTATACGGTGGTCTCCCTTCTGATTGAAGTTTGACATGTTTAAACCCAAGCTCATCTATAGGCAAGATATCCACAAATAAATCGATAAGCCTGCTCATCACCAAGAATGTTTTTCTCATAATCCAATAACTTTAGAAATTATTAATATCAACGTAACAAATCATTCATCTTTCAGATCGACAGTCGGCAAGTTAAAAACTTTTTCGATGCCAATCCAGCTTTCTGCCGCATCATCAAATAGCGTTTCATATTGATCATGGAATCCAAAAAGGTCACTAAAGAAATATGTTTTCAGTGTTGGATACATGCTTACTTTCCATTCGTTGTCAGCTCCATCAGGTACAGAAATAATAAAATCTGTGGACAAGCTACAAGTGGTTATCCCGGCCTTAGCACCTCCATTGACAGCACTCGACGCGTAACAAAACATATTAAAATGTGAAGAAGGTTCGCGTAAATTAAACTACCACCTAAGCTGTGGGCTTCCTTGGGCCGGATTGGTTCTATTGATAACTTCAATATCATTTATTGTTTCCGTATGGCTATTGGAAATGCTTATTCCTCCTGAAATCTCTGGTCCAGTGACACTGACACTTCCTCCTAACTCGAAAGAGACACTGCTGGTATAAGAGCTCTGGCGTTCCGTAGTTTGCGGGGAATGTGCATGAATAATGGCACCATTCGGGTGAACCGGAGCGAATTCCAAATTTACGTCAGTCAGGCAAAAGCCATACCCTTTCATTTTCAGAGTACTGACCTTGGTATGCCATTCTCCATAAAAAGAAGGTTCTACATAGGCTATAAAACCCAGATTTACCAAATAAAAATGTTCTTTCCGGTCTTTGCTATAAGCGGTCCATATCTTAGCTTCTACTTGAAAATTATCGGTTGTCCCTTTACCTTCATGTCCATGAACAGGAGGTGCGGTATAGCTATTTTGACCGATAACGATATAGGCAGATATCAAGTTTTTCAAATCCGACGAACCGTTTGACGGAGCTTTCGGTTCCAGGGCTCTTTGTAAACTTTGACTTGTCATGTCGCAATGAAATCCCTGCCCGTATTCATTAATCGTCTGTACAGATTCTTTGCCATCAGCTCCGGTAGCAGTACTGAGCGCATTGAGCTTGGAATAGAATCCGCTCGCCGACGGAAGCGGTCCAGAAAATACCCACAGCGGCAGTTCGTCCGAATAAGACTCATCTTCCTTCGCATAAGGATTATAGCAATCCAGCAACGTGCAGACGGTATTAAAATCCTCGTTCGTTCCTCCCTCCATCATCATCACGATGCTCCGCTTATGGAACATATCCTTGATGTCAGCCAGCAAATCGGTATCCGACTGAATCCGGTCAATGTCCTGCCGGGTAAAGAAGAACGTGTCGCCAACCTCCATCTTCTTTCCCGGAGCATAAGGAACCGCCTCCTTGTAACGGTTTATCATGTTCTCGGATATCATATGGTCTTCTTTGCTCCAGAACGAAAGGTAATAAAGCGTGTTGTTGTGTGTTACGCCTAACTGGTCGGTAGTAGGCAAAGGATCAGTTAGTTTCTCGGGATCATTTACATTGTCGGGGGCGTAGTCATCCTCGTCATCGCCGCACGATGTAGCTACCGCAAGAACCATGTAGCACAACAATAAGTAATGAAGTAAATGAATCTTTTTCATGACTTTTTAAAGGAGAATCCTATTGTTTGTATTATTCAAATTCAAGCTGTAGAACTCATTTGCCGCTTGAAATAGAGTTGTCTTTATTTGAAGTTATTTGGGTAGCATTTTCTTTTACACACGTTAAAATCACCCATAAAACCCTGTTTTACTCTTTTTGGAGATGACGCAGGCTCAACCGACAAGTGCAAAATAAGCGAAAAGATTTAAATTCAGCCCGATTCTTGCCTATAAAAATTGTCTCAATTGTCAGAATCGCACATCTTTGTGGTTTAGAACATTTTAGTTTTGTAGTTTAGGCTATTTTTTGTCGTTTGGGCTATTTCTCCATCCATAACACACCGTATTATTCCGCCTCTGTTTTCCTCCATTTAGGGGTACAGCCCGCATTTTCCTTGAACAGCCTTATAAAATGGCTTGGTGACAAAAAACCGGATTTCTCGGAGATGTCGGCAACCGTCAACCTCGGATATCGCGCAAGCAGACGTTTCGCATATTCTATACGAAGTCCGATAATCCAATCGCGGAACGACATGTCATACGTAGTTTTGATGTACCCGGACAGGTAGGTACGGTTGGTATGAAGCACATCTGAAAGCTCCTTTATGGTAAGGCCGGGCCGGATATAACCGTCCGCATCGATACAACCTTTGATTTTTTTCGCTATTTCGGCATGGAAAAAAGGAGTATCCTGCCTCTGTGCCTGTTCCCGGTTTGTGGTGTCACACAGGTCTTCCTCTTCAGAAGTCATGCCATCTTCCATCGCGTTTTCCACCTGTTCGTAAAACAGCAGATAGTTCAGATAGCAAAGGAAGAGATAAATGTAAAACGGTACCGATGACAGAATCCAGATATAGACGTATTCATCAGGCAGGAATGTCAGCAGTCCGCATCCCACCCCGAATGTGACAGCCCAGTAGGTGAAAATGGAAAGCCATTTGATATAGGCACCGATGTCGTCCGCACGGGTGTCATCGAAAATGCGGATGACCCTGTGATAGGCTCGGAGAAGCCTACGGGTCAAGAACAGCCCATAGATAACCAACCATGCGGCCAAGGCAAACATCACCGTTGTCTGTAAACCACCTTTTGGTAACAACAGCAGAACGATGCCGGAAAGGATGGAAAACAGTATCCATAGACAGATATGCGTCCGTAACCGACGTTTGGTGATATAAAAGCGGTCAAGCAGAGTGGTGAGGGCCGAACTGAACAACCAGTAGCACAAAAAATAGGTGGACAGGTTCATCAGGATGGCGGCATCGGTATTCTTGAACCTGATTCCAAAAAAGAAATGTACCGAATAGTTGGCGGCAAGTAACAGTATGGCTACCCCCATAATTCGCCGGGAACGCAGATAATTATTGAAAATGGCTTTTTCCGAGGTTGGAGCCAACAAAAAATAAAAGCCGAAGAACAACATCAACGGTAGCGCAATACAAAGTGAATAACTGTATATAGATGGTTCCATTTTATTATGCCTAACTATTTTGAATGCAAAATTAGCGAAAATACTGAATATATGGCGGATTTGCCATGACGATTTACTTTCAACACCCTATTTTGATATAATCGAGGGCTTGTTGTATGGTATCCTTGCCATTATGTCATATTGATGGAAAAAGCAGGAAAAGGAATGGTATGTTCCCAATCCTGCCATATATATCCGCACACTCGTTCACATTTTTATACCTTTCGGTTTGCACTCGTCACGGACGTTGAATCCCGGCCGCCCGATGATGATGTGGTCGGCAATAAAATTGCCAGACGGACTGCGTTCATTCACCGAGCTGCGTATCTGCGGCACATCTTCGGTGTGTTGTGGAGATACGTTTCGTACACCTTCCGCATCCGGTTTGACCTCCTGTCCGTCATTCTCCTTTTCGGCGACTTCGGGCGTAGGCGGCTCAAGCTCCAACTGTATCTTTCGGTCGAGTGCTGCAAGTTCGGACTTCAACTGTTTCAGTTCGTCCTCCTTCTTCCATACCTTCCCGGCTATCTCCTACAACTGTGAGACCTCCTTTTCCTGCACCTCGTTCTCGCCTTGTACTGGTCAATGATGGACGGAATCCTCTCCAATGCGTTCAGGAAATTGCGTGCGGCGGCTACCGGGTCAGCCATCGCCAGCATGCAGCCTATGTCATACAAGGATACTGATACTACGGGAGAACCTGTCGAGCATGTGACAGAACCGGACAAGCAAATTGCGCATTCGGCTCTCGGTGACTACGGACCATTCAGTGTGAAATATGCCACGAAGGACTTTCTCAGCTACGGGAACAAAAAGTTCCGCATATAGATTCTGATTTTGCTTGTTACAGATGGAAGCAACGGCAATATGCCAGAGGAGGCCGGGCTATACAAAAAATAAGGGGCTGTACACATGCGTCAGCTCCTTGTTTTTAAGGGGTAAGCGACTGCTCAACTACATCTTGTGCATTCAATTTTTCAGTGGGATGCACTCCATTGTAAGTGCATCTCAATTTCCATATACCAACTTATCTCAGGGTTGTCATTGAGTGTCAGTCTCGCTTTTTCCCGTTTTTTCCTGCATTTTCCCGGAACTGTCCTGATTATTTTCTCCATACATCCGGTAGCAGTTCCTTCAGGTCTCTGTCTGATTTGGGAGCCAGATAATAGGGGAGTTTACTGATCACATCATTCAGCCACTCTCTGGGGTTGACACCACGTTCCTTACATGAGCCAAGCAAGGAACAGATTATAGCCGTATTCTCAGCCGCTTCGTGGTTTCCGCAGAACAGCATGTTCTTTCTTGATATGACCAGTGGCCTCAGGGCATTCTCACAGCGATTGTTGTCAATGAAAATTCTTCCGTCATGGAGATACGGTTTCATTCTTGGCAGCAGGGAGTAGGCATAGGCTATGGCTTTTCCCATAAGACTTCGTTTTAGAACTTTAGGGTATGTGTTTTTAAGCCAGAGTTCAAAGCTGTCAAGCATCGGCTTGGATAGACGTTGGCGTAATTCAGCACGTCCTTCATACGGGAGTTCCTGTTTATCCGCCATGTATTCCACATTATACATATCCTGGATAAATTTGAGTCCCTGCATGGCATATTCCAGATTTTCTTCCTTGCACAGCTCTATATGTCTGCGGATATGCGCGAGACACCCACACAGACATACGTCCTCCCCATCCTCAAAGGCGTCATAAATGGGATGGCCGTCA
>ERZ860023.325-NODE-325-length-30837-cov-2.442824_pt1 | contig 30837 bp, 26 predicted proteins | sample MGYA00509983_ERZ860023 | MGnify/ENA primary metagenome ERZ860023 (study PRJEB30046, sample SAMN00715180) | human gut metagenome | study: EMG produced TPA metagenomics assembly of the A metagenome-wide association study of gut microbiota in type 2...
AACCCGCGGGCTTCGGCAATGGCGAGGTTGCGCGTGGCGGATGCGCCGGAGTTGGGCTTGTGAATCACGCGGACGCGGGCATCTTTCTGCATGTAGCTGTCACAAATCAGAGGCGAGGCATCCTTGCTGCCGTCATCCACCAAAATCAGCCCAAATCGGGATAGGACTGCTCCAAAATGCTGTCGGCACAGCGCCGCAGGGTGCTTTCGGCGTTATACACCGGAACAATCACGGATACCATCGGGTTGGATAAGTACATTGCGCTTCCATTCCTTCGTCTTTATTCGCCAATGCTACCCGCATTATATCATAGATTGATGCGTTTGTGAATCCACGAAAGCACAAAAGAAGTGCTTGCACATCACGAAAAAATGCGTTACAATAAGACGTGGATTTTGCGAAAAAAGAGGGAAACACGATGGCAGCAACGCACGACGGGCATCGAAAGCGGATGCGGGAGCGGTTCAGAATCAGCGGCTTGGAGGGCTTTTCTGAGCATGAGGTGCTGGAACTGATTCTTTTCTATGGCCGCGCGCGCGGCAACGTGAACGATACGGCACACGCGCTGATGGATGTGTTCGGGTCGCTTCCGCGGGTGTTGGAAGCGTCGCCGGAGCAGCTGATGCTGATTGACGGCATTGGCGAGGAGGCGCGACGCTGCTTTCGCTGATTCTGCCGCTGTTCCGCCGCTATTCTGATGAAGTGAATCAGGTGCGGAGCAAGCTGGAAAGTCGGCAGGTGACGCTGGATTACTGCCGAACGATGATGGCGGGCTACCGGCGGGAGCAGTTTTATGTCATTTGCTTGACGGCAGATGGCAGCATTATCTGCAATCGCAAGGTGACGGAGGGCACGCTTTCAGCGGTGACGGCGTACCCTCGCTTGGTGCTGGAAGCCGCATTGAACAGCAACGCGCACAGCGTTGTATTGTGCCATAATCATCCGGGAGGCGTTGCCCTGCCGTCGGAGGATGATATCTGCACAACACGCTATCTGCAGCAACTGATGGAGGGCGTCGGCATCATTGTGCTGGATCATGTGATTGTCGCGGGCAACCAGACGTACAGCATGGCGCAGCACGGCGAACTGCTGCATCCATCGGAGATTATGCGGGCGATGGTAGCGGCAGCAGAGAAACCGTTGAGAAAGTAAAGAAGCAGCTTCCGACATCCCAAATTTTGGTCGGAATCTGCTTCTTGTTTTATACTATTTCCAAATGAGAATGCGCCAAGGCACGAGCAGCTGGTGCAGGTGAATTTGGAAATAGTATTACAGTTTTCTTGCCTTCTCGCGCAGCAGGAACAGCTTGTTAATCGCGTCCATCGGCGTCAGCGCCATCACATCCAGCGTTTGCAGTTCGTTGATAATCTCTGTCTTTCGGTAGTCAAACAGGTTGACCTGTTCGTCCTTGCGCTTCTCGGCATCGCCCAGAATGTTCTGCCCAATGCCGTGCTGGTTGATGTCGCTGACTTCCAAACGTGCCTGAATTTCGTGCGCGCGCACCAAGACCGGGTGCGGCACGCCTGCCAGCCGCGCAACGTGGATGCCGAAGGACTTGTCCGCCCCGCCGCGAATGATTTTGCGCAGGAAAATGACATCCTCGCCGTGTTCCTTGACCGAAATGCAGTAGTTCTGCACGCCTCGATATGCCCTTCCAGCTCGGACAGCTCGTGGTAGTGCGTCGCGAAAAGCGTCTTTGCGCCGGATTTTTGCTTGTCGCACAGGTACTCCACCACCGCCCACGCAATCGCCAAGCCGTCGAACGTGCTGGTGCCGCGCCCGATTTCGTCCAGAATGACGAGGGACTTTGCGGTCGCGTTGCGCAGGATGTACGCCGTTTCGCTCATCTCCACCATGAACGTGGACTGCCCGCTGGCCAGGTCATCCGACGCACCCACACGGGTAAAGATTCTGTCTACAATACCGATGTTGGCACTTCTGGCAGGCACGAAACAACCGATCTGTGCCATCAGCACGATCAGTGCCGTCTGACGCATATATGTGGATTTTCCCGCCATATTCGGACCGGTGATGATGCTGATACAATGACTTCCATTATCCAGATAGGTGTCGTTGGCAATGAACATGTCATTAGTGATCATCTGTTCCACCACAGGATGTCTGCCATCCTTGATATCAATGACACCTTTTTCATTTAACTTCGGGCGTACATAGTGATTGCGCTCAGACACCAGGGACAGGGATGCATAAACATCCAGCTTTGCAAGCGCCTTGGCAGTATTCTGGATACGTACCAGTTCCTGTGCGATGGTATCCCGGATTCTGCAGAAAATATCATACTCCAGTGTCTGAAGCTTGTCCTCCGCATTTAAGATCGTATCTTCCAGTTCTTTTAATCTCGGTGTGGTATACCGCTCCGCATTGGCAAGGGTCTGCTTGCGGATATAATCCTCCGGCACCAGATCCTTGTAGGAATTGGTCACCTCAAAGAAGTAGCCGAACACATTATTTTTTTTGATTTTGAGATTCTTGATTCCGGTACGTTCTCTGTCTTCTTCCTCCAGCTGGACCAGCCATTGTTTGCCGTCATGTTTGGCTGCACGCAGATGATCTATAGTCTCATCGAACTGATCCTTGATCATTCCGCCTTCACGAATAGATATGGGCGCTTCCTCAACGATTGCCTCGTCAATCAGCTGATAAATGTCCTCCAGTCCATCGATTTCTTCCCGGATGGCTGCCAGCTCCTCTTTCTGGAAGCCCGCCAACACCGTCTTGATAGGCGGCAGCATCTGCAGAGAGTTACGAAAAGCGATCAGATCTCTGGGGTTTGCCGTCTTATAAGTTACTTTGCTGAGCAGTCGTTCCAGATCGTAAACCGGATTCAGGTACTCTCTGATCTCGTCCCGGGAGATGGAATCCTGATTCAGTTCCTGGATTGCATCCAGGCGTTTCTCCATTTCTTCCTTATCAATCAGAGGCTGCTCAATATAGTTTCGCAGCAATCTGCCGCCCATGGCCGTCTTCGTCTTGTCCAGTACCCACAACAGAGACCCTCTCTTCTGCTTTTCCCGCAGTGTCTCTGTCAGTTCCAGATTTCTTCTGGTGGAACTGTCCAACAGCATGTATTTGCTGGTAAGATAGGGAGAAATATGAGTAAAATGTTCCAGATCCGTCTTCTGGGTATCATATAAATATTGCAGTAATGCTCCTGCTGCCAGAATTCCTGTAGGAAATTCCTCAACACCGAGGCCGATCAGAGTATTCACCTTAAAATGTCTCATAAGGATCCGCCGGCAGCCGTCATCATCGAACATGTGAGACTCCAGTGAGCTGACCGACATATGTAACCGGGACTTCAAGTCCTCCACATCATATCCGCTGACCAGAAAGGCCTCATTGCAGATGATCTCCGAGGGCTCATATTTCATCAGTTCGTCCTTCAGTTTCCGCAGGTCTTCTACCTCTGTCACATAATAATCTCCGGTAGTGACATCCGCTGCGGAAATGCCGATTCCATCCGAGGTATAGGCAATGCACATCAGGTAATTGTTCTTGCTGGCTTCCAATGACTGGACATCCAGGTTGGTCCCCGGGGTCACCACACGGATAACCTCTCTCTTCACCAGTCCCTTTGCCAGCTTTGGGTCCTCCACCTGTTCGCAGATGGCTACTTTATAGCCCCTGCTGACCAGTCTGGCCAGATATGTCTCCACCGCATGATAGGGAATGCCACACATAGGAGCACGTTCCTCCAGTCCACAGCTTTTTCCGGTCAGTGCAATTTCCAGCTCTTTGGATGCTACTATAGCATCGTCAAAGAACATTTCATAAAAGTCTCCCAGGCGATAAAAAAGGATGCAGTCCTTATACTGCTCCTTGGTCTCCATATATTTTTGCATCATTGGTGTCAATTCAGCCATGATTTTCTCCTGTTCTGTAAAAGAATACACGACAAAGCGGACACGCAAAAGCTTGCGTATCCGCATCTATCTTAGCACAAAATATTGAGGTTGTAAATTAAAGAACCCGTCCACAAATGATAGTTTTTGCCCCTTATCCCAACCGTGCGGCGCACTCCAGTGCATCATCAATATGCGCACACACATTCTCTCTGCCGACCTTGTCCAGGAAACCGCTCTTCTCCATGACGTGCATGGGCTGTTCCCCTACATGGGACAGAATGATCTGGATATTTTTCTTCTTGCAGTCTGTATATAGCTGTTCCAGATTATGCATAGCTGTGGCATCGATAGCGCTCACGCTGCGCATACGCAGTACCAGACAATTCATCTTCTCATCCAGTGTGATCTTCAGGATCTTGTCCGCTGCACCGAAGAACAGAGGGCCGCTGACCTCATAAACCATAGTGTTGTGCGGTACGACTCTTAAGGACAGGCTGTCCGCATCATCCTCATCGTCCACATATTTCCAGCCTTCCACTTCCGTCACATCGCTCATACGTTTCATGAACAGAATGGCTGCCAGCAGGATACCTACCTCAATGGCTACCACCAGATCAAACACAACGGTCAGTACAAACGTGGTCACCAGAACGATGATATCGCTCTTGGGTGCAGTCCTGCAGAGTCCTACGAACTTCCGCCAGTCACACATATTGTATGCCACCATGAACAGGATCGCTGCGATGGTAGGCATGGGGATCAGTGCCGCATAAGGCATCAGCACCACCAGTATTAACAGCAGTGTCACAGAATGTACCATACCTGCAATGGGGGTACGGCCGCCGTTTTTCACGTTGGCTGCGGTTCTGGCAATGGCTCCGGTAGCCGGAATTCCTCCGAACAATGCGGAAGTAATGTTGCCGGCACCCTGGGCGATCAATTCCATGTTGGAGCGGTGTCTACTATTCACCATGCTGTCTGCCACCACACAGGAAAGCAGAGACTCGATAGCCGCCAGAATAGCGATGGTGAAAGCATCCGGCAGGACATTCTGTACGGTCTTCAGGCTGAAGGACGGCAGAGAAATTGTCGGGAGCTTATTGGAGATCTCATACAGATCTCCGATGGTGTTTACATTCATATTAAGCAGTGCTACCATGGCACTTCCCACCAGTACTGCAATCAGTGAAGGGGGAATCTTCTTGCAGAAGCCCGGCAGATACTGCCATACGATCAGGATCAGCAGACTGATCACACCCACCAGAAGGGCCTGCAGATTGGTGGTGGATATAAACTGAAATACCGCTTTTAATTTGTCCATGGTCTCGATCAGCGGCTCTTCACTGACAATGGTCAGTCCCAGGAAGTCCTTGATCTGTCCGATCAGAATTGTCACGGCAATACCCGAGGTAAAGCCCGTGGTAATGGTATAGGGGATGAACTTGATCAGATTACCCAGTCGGAATAATCCCATCAGAATCAGGATCACACCGGCTAACAGTGTCGCAATGATCAGTCCGTCCATACCGTTCTTCGCCACAATACCGGCTACGATAGTGGCAAATGCCGCAGTAGGCCCGGCAATCTGCACACGGCTGCCACCCAGGAAAGAGATCACAAAGCCTGCGGTGATTGCTGTATAGATACCCTTTTCCGGTGTTACTCCGGAAGCCAGTGCCAGTGCAATGGATAAGGGCAGGGCAATGATCGCCACAATGATACCTGCGATCACATCTTTTACAAACTGTTCTTTCGTGTAGCTTTTCATCACGGAGAAAAGCTTCGGTTTCAATTTTTCCATAACATTCTCCTCAATATAATCTCCTCAGTAAAAAGACCCAGGTGAAATTATAAAATTTTTATAAAATCACACGGGTCTTATCATAGCTCTATTTTTTAAGCTTTGCAAGCATTTTTTATTATTTTAAAACTATTCCACAATACGGTTTTTACCGTTATTTTTAGCAATATATAATTTCCGGTCCACAGAAGTAAACAATAGATCCAGCTGTTTATCAGCCTCATAACGTTCCATTCCACCGCTGATGGTAATATCCGTCTGTCTGGTATTCTGGGAATATCTCCTTAAGCCTTCCTGGATATTCCGGAATGAATTTAACACCTGATCCCGATCATCCTGTTCAAACACCAGCATAAACTCCTCGCCGCCGAACCGGGCTGCGATTCCTTTTCCCATCATTTCTTCCAGCATCAGTCTGCCGGCTTCCCGCAGTACATCATCACCGTATCCATGCCCATAGGTATCATTGACTGCCTTGAATTCATCTACATCCATCAATACGATCCAGAAGCTCTTCTCCGGCTTGCATATCCATTCATTCACCTGATTTACAAGATAGCGCCGATTATACAGTCTGGTCAGAGGATCATGGTTCGCTGCAAAGTTCAGATCCTCACTCAGACTCAGCAATTGCTTTCGTTGTTCCTCGTAACTTCTGAGCAATTCAAATATCATGGCAAATACAGACACTCCCACAATAACAAAGGACCCAAGCGTAGTTCCTATTTTACCTGCCGCATCCATATTTCTCCATACGGAAGGCCGTTCAAAGCTGCTCATCATAATCACCAGATATTCCAGCAGTGTAACTGCAAAAGAAACGATCACCACATTTCTCGGAAAAAATATCGCAAGTCCAACAACCCCCAGGATCAGATATACGATAGATGCATCACCGTAGCAATAATACAAATAAGGAAATTCAAACCATACAAGTATTAATATGATCAAGGCCGCCGGTACTTGCACCTTTTTCGTAGTCCATCCAGCAATGCCGATGGTCACGATCATCAGCAGGCATATCCCGCAGAGTATGGTCGGTAGTTTCGTACCGTGAATGCAGAAATTGCAGATTGTTCCGATCAGATTTGCAGTACACGCCGTTATCGTCAGGATCTGATACATTTTCCAGGACATGTCCTGTTCCAGTTCTATTCTCTTTTTCTTCTCTTGTTCTCCCATTTCGATTCCCTTTTACAATTTATTCGTCTGTCATAATCATGACTGAACCATATGTCCCATATAATAAAATCCATGGCATTCATCCAGCGAAACATTCACAAGTTTTCCCACCAGCGATGCATCTCCCGGAAAATGTACCAGCGTATTATTTGACATTCTTCCGGTCACTAAAGAATTGTCATTTTCATTGATCTCTTCTACCAGCACATCGCAGGTCTGTCCCTGATACCTGGATACCTGTTCCCTGGCTGTCTCCTGCACAGTCTTAAGCACCCGGTCAAACTGCTCCTTTACCAGTTCTTCCGGCACCTGTTCCATGGCTGCCGCCGGTGTTCCTGTTCGTTTGGAATAGATAAAGGTAAAGGCATTGTCGTATTTTACGCGACGGATCACATCGATGGTCTCGTCTACGTCTTCCTTTGTCTCCCCGGGGAATCCTACGATAATATCTGTAGTGATCGCCATATCAGGAATCTCCTTACGGATCTTCTCCGCCAGCTCCAGATACTGCTCCTTGGTATAACGACGGTTCATTGCTTTTAATATCTTCGTGGACCCCGACTGCAAAGGAAGATGGAGGTGCCTGCAGATCTTCTTGGAATGCTTCATCACCTCGATCAGCTCATCCGACAGATCCTTGGGGTGGGAGGTCATGAAACGGATCCTCTCCAATCCCTCGACTCTTTCTACTTCCTGCAAAAGCTGTGCAAAGGTAATGGGCTCTTCCAGATTCTTACCGTAGGAATTTACATTCTGTCCCAGCAGCATGATCTCCACAACGCCGTCTGCCACCAGTCCCTCGATCTCCCGGATGATATCCTTCGGATTACGGCTTCGCTCCCTGCCGCGGACATAGGGGACAATACAATAGCTGCAGAAATTATTGCAGCCGAACATAATATTGATACCTGATTTGAAAGAATATTTTCTCTCTACCGGCAGATCTTCCACGATCTTGTCCGTATCCTTCCAGATATCAATGACCATTCCCTCATTTTCAAACAGGGAGCATAACAGCTCTGCAAATTTGAAAATATTATGCGTTCCGAAGATCAGATCCACGAAGCGGTAACTGTTTTTAATCTTCTCGATCACGGTGGGTTCCTGCATCATACAGCCGCACAATGCGATCTTCATATGAGGATTTTTCCTTTTATAGCCGTTTAATACTCCCAGTCTTCCATAGACACGCTGGTTGGCGTTATCTCTCACCGTACAGGTATTATAGATCGCAAAGTCCGCATTCTCATCTTCAATGATCTCATAGCCGACTTTTTCCAGGATTCCCACCAGTTTTTCCGAATCCCTGGCATTCATCTGACATCCAAAAGTAGTCACACAGCAGGTAGGCCTTCTGCCCAGTTCTTCTCCAAGCTTTGCCACATGACCGGAGGCTTTCTCCATAAAATAATACTGTCTGTCGGTTTCGTTCATTTGTGTTACATTTATCATATAAAAAATATTGCCTTTCTAAATATCGGTATCTATTATCTGTCTGCGTATTTTGCTGCAATGGCGATCAATAGTCCGGTTGTTTTTTCCATGGACTGTACACAGGCATACTCATATCTGCCGTGATAATTTTCTCCGCCGGTGCACAGGTTCGGGCAGGGCAGCCCCATGAAGGACAGTCTGGCGCCGTCGGTACCGCCGCGGATGGGCGATACCTTGGGCTCGATTCCCAGCTCTTCCATGGCAGCTTTCGCATTGTCGATCAGATGCATATGCTGCTCCATGATCTCCCGCATGTTATAATAAGAATCTTTCATATCCACTATAGCGGTACCTTCCCCATACTTCCGGTTCAGGAAATCCGCACAGGACAAGAACAACTCTTTTTTCTGTTCAAACAGCTGTCTGTTATGATCACGGATAATATAGTCCGCAGTAACTTCCTCCACATTGCCGCTTATAGCATCCAGATGGAAGAAGCCCTCATAGCCTTCGGTATACATTGGATTCTGCTCTACCGGCAGCAGCTTCTGGAACTCCTGCGCGATGAGAATGGCATTTTTCATTTTGCCTTTGGCGGAACCGGGATGCACACTTCTGCCATATACATGAAGCTTTGCCCCGGCGGCATTAAAATTCTCATATTCCAGTTCACCCAGCGCACCACCGTCTACGGTATACGCATAATCTGCACCGAACAGTTTTACGTCAAAATGATCCGCTCCGGCACCGACTTCCTCATCCGGGGTGAAACCAATGCGGATCTTGCCGTGCTTTTTCTCAGGATGTTTTAACAAGTCTTCTGCCATAGTCATGATCTCAGCCACTCCTGCCTTGTCATCCGCGCCAAGCAGAGTCGTCCCATCGGTCACGATCAGATCTTTCCCCACATAATTTAACAGTTCCGGAAAATCCGCTGTCTTCATAACGATATTCTCTGCTGTATTCAGTACGATATCTTTTCCGTCATAATGCTCTACGATCCGGGGCTTCACATTGGTATCCGTCACCGCAGGCGATGTATCCATATGGGCGATAAATCCAAGTACCGGTGCATTCTCGTAGCCTGCGGATGCAGGAACGGTAGCATAGACATAGCAGTGCTCCTTATCATAAGTGATCTCTGTGGCGCCCATAGCTTCCAGCTCACTGACAAGCAGACCTGCCAGGTCATGCTGCTTCATGGTGCTGGGGGTCGTGGTGCTCTCTTCACTGGACTGGGTATCGATCTTCACATATCGCAAAAAATTCTCTATCGTCTTAGTCATAATCTCACTCCTAACGTTTCTACACAAATACAACTTATCCGGGCATGTTCTACTCTCAAATTCGAATAGCCATATTTTATTCATCATATCATGGTGGCCGCATCGCTTCAATATTTAATTTTATTTAAAAGGTAATTTCGGTGTGATCGTTCAGAGCTTATAGGTTCTTATTTCCCGGCAGATTCCCTTCGACAGCATCACTACCGCCAGTAGATTCGGCACCGCCATCAGACCGTTACAGATATCCGAGAAATCCCATACCGCTTCCAGCGAACAGACCGCCCCCAAAAAGGCAAACATTCCATAGCACAGACGATACCACCCTGTCCGGCGACTATTTCCAGCCAGATATTCAAAGGCTTTCTCTCCCTGATATTCCCAGGCAATAATTGTAGCAAACGCAAACAATGCGATAGATAGTGCAAGCATCCATTCCCCCGCCCTGCCAAATGTGGCGGAAAATACAGCGATCATAAGCGCTGTTCCGTTCAAAAGCTCCCCCTGCGCATCCCTCTGCCCCAGCATACCACTGGATGCTATGGCAAGCCCTGTCAGGGAACAGATCACAATGGTATCGATAAAAACTCCCGTCATGCTGATATAGCCTTGCCGCACCGCATCCGGTGTATCTGCACAAGCCGCACTGATTCCGGCTGCTCCGAGTCCCGCTTCGTTGGAAAATACTCCACGGGAGACACCATAGCGCATGGCCTGCCTGCCGGAACATAAGAATCCAATGCTCCCTCCTGCCATAGCTTTCGGGCAGAAAGCACCGCATAAAATCTGCAGAATTCCTGCCGGTAGATTATGTAAATGCGTAAAGATCACCATGCCTGTTCCGAACAGATAAAATACTGCCATGCAGGGCACCAGATATTCCGTGACCCTTGCTATTTTATCGATTCCTCCAAGGATCACCAGAATTGTAAAGATACCAATCACCAGTCCTGTCACTGTCCGGTCGACTCCAAAAGTCACTGCCAGTGCCTCCGCAATAGAATTCCCCTGCGTCATATTCCCCATGCCAAAGGAGGCTAGTACTGCGAATATGGCAAACAGTACCGCAAGGATCCGCCCCATACGTCTATACGGAAATGCATTTTGAAGAACATACATGGGACCACCCACCGGTTTTCCTTTGTGATCTCTTACACGATATCTGACACACAGCGTACTTTCCACCAGTTTGGTCGACAGCCCAATGATCCCGGACAAAAGCATCCAGAACAATGCTCCCGGTCCTCCCAGCACCATGGCAGTAGCCACGCCTACGATATTTCCCGTGCCTATTGTTGCCGCCAGTTCTGTAGTCAGAGCTGAAAAAGGAGAAACCCCTTCCCCATCTGTGCCTTTCCGGCTCTTAGGATGAAACACCAGCCCAAGTGCCGCCAACAGATTTCTCAGAGGAAGAAAGAACAGACTTATCATCAGATAGCAGCCACAGCCTAATAATAAAAAAATAAGCCAGGGTCCCCATACGATCCGGTCTGTCTGCTGTAAAAAGCCTGTTACCTCTGTGATCATAAAAAGTCTGTCTCCCCGACTTATTTTCTAAAATATATTCTTTATTTTTCTATTTTATACCGTTGCTATCACTGTCCGGCTGCTTTTCCGGATTCCTGTATTTTCCGGAATGTATTTACTGGATATCCGGCAGAAAACCCGGTATCTTTTCTGCGATCTCACGGATCCCGAACAGATATCCGATGCCTTTCTCCAGTTGTCCTTCGGAAGCATTGAGCAGTGTTGCGGTCAGATGCAGCTTATGCTCTCCGTATTCCAGCTCACACGTATACTTACCGTTGTCGTTTCCCATGGTTGTCTGCTCCTTCGCTTCTATTTCAGCCTTTTTATCCCACATGATCTGTGCATTGGTATCATAAGGCGCCTCTCCTTCGATTTCAATATAGGTCCCGGAATCATAATCATGCAGATAAGACTGCATATAATCGGTGATAAAATAATAAGGGGCATCCGCACCGATATCATCCCAGGTGACAGGTTCTGTCTCATCTTCCAGCACAACCTTCATAGCATAGAGTGTTCCGGTCTCGGAATCCACGACACACTCTATACTGACTCCCGTAACCTCCTCTTCCTTCATGCGCATACAGATGTCATAGGCCATGATCGCGACTCCGTCCGACAGCTTTTCATCATACAAAATATATCGTTTGATGGAAATATGATCTGTATCCATATTTTTGAAAAAATAATCCTCCGGGATCACACCCATATCCTGAAAAGTGTAATTCCATTCCGTATTTAAAATATATTCATCGATCAGACTATATATTTCACCATCCGTTGCAGCTTCATAATCCTGTTCAGAGATATAGTACTGTTTTCCCAAAGCGATACCGTCTGCCAGATTTTGAAGTCTGCGCACAGTGTCTGTCTCATACTCTTCCTTCCAGACGGTATAATCCGTTCCTGTATTTGATATACTGACTGACCTGGTCAGCCTGCTTTTATCCTGCAATCGTAACAGCCCTTCCGGTCCTGCGAATGCAAATACGATCAGCACAAACAGTCCACCCATACATAGTAGGAAATTGCGCCGGTTCTTATTCTCCTGTTTTTTCATATTCCGCCTTTTGCTCCCCTGTTGCTTTTATTTTTTACAGCCTGCATTTTCCCGGGAAAATATAACCGTATTACCGTGCCTTCTCCAAGCTTGCTGTCGATTTTAAGTTCCCCCTGATGCAGGGTAATGATTTTCTGGCAGAGAGCCATTCCGATTCCGGCGCCGCCTTCTTTGCGGGACCTGGACTTATCTACCATATAGAAAGCTTCCGTGATCCGTGCGATCTCTTCCTGCGGAATTCCTCTTCCGTTGTCCACAACTTTTATTTCATACCCTTGTGGAAGTTTTCTTCCCTTCATAAGAATAAATCCGCCCTCTTCCACTGCCTTCACGGCATTGTCCAACAGATTATATAACAGTGACAGTAACAGATCCCGGTCTCCCCAGATCACTCCTTTTTCCAGATTGATCTTCCCACGAATTCCTTTCCGCTCAAAAGGAATCCGCATAGTATCCCGGATATTTTCTTCCAGATCCCTGGTAAGTATTCTTTTAAATTCCATCTCCTGTCTGTCCATTCCTACCAGCTCCAGTAATTTATGGGACAGACTCTCCAGACGTTTCCCCTGACTGAAAATATAATACGTGGCCTCCCCCCGTTCCTGTTCCGTCAGTTCATAAGAATTCAACATATCTGCATAGCCGATGATGGAGGTCAGCGGTGTCTTCAGTTCATGGGCAAATGCCGCTGTAAAGTCCTCCTTCTGTTTCGCTTCCAGCTCTTTTTCTTCCATCTGGTGCATCAGGCGGTCCGTCATCCGGTTAAAGCTGCGGGATAACTCTCCGATCTCATCTGTGCCCTGATAGACAGCTCTCTTCTCAAAATCCCCTCCTGCAATCCTTCCCGCAGTGCGGTTTAACTGCTCTATGGGGCTGGTCAGATATCTGGACAGCAAAAAAGCTGCCAGACCACCGATCACCAACAGACCTGCCAGCGCAATACCATATTGCCGCATCATACTACTCCGTTCTTCATAAATGCCGCTCAGATCCTTCAGGATCCCTAGATATACCGTATCTGCCGAATCCGTCGCCTGATCTGTGATGATGCTGAGCAGATAATAACACGTTCCTACCTTGCGGACACCGTAGACCTGATCTGCACCGGGATCCATAGTCCGGATCATTTCTTCCGCAAGAGTCCTGATCTCATCCTGCGGCAGCTTCAGGCTGCCCTCCAAGGTGATCGTGCCATCCGTTTCAAGTATCATACATTCCATACCGTTCTGATCCGTCATCCGTTCTGTTGCGGAATTTCCTGCCTGTATCCCAGCAAATTCCGCTCCGTATTTTTCCATGTTCTGATACACCATATCATAAATGGTCTGAAAGAGAAGGTTCTCTCGTTTTCCCTGCTCCGTCTCCCGTTCTAACATGCGGTTAAAATAGGAAAACAGCATAAAGCTTCCAAACAGCATGAAGGCTGCCGTAAGGAGTGCTGTGATGGAAAAAAATAATTTATACGTGAACTTCATTCAAACGATACCCCACCTTATATACCGCTATAATAATATTTTCCCAATGTAGCTTTTTCTTCAGCCGCTGTACATGCAGGTCCACCGTGCGGCTCTGTCCCATATATTCACCGCCCCATACGGTCTCGTATATAGTCTCCCGGTACAAAGCCCTGTTTTTATTTCTTGCAAACAATAACAGAAGATCAAATTCCTTCGGTGTCAGATAGATTTCTTCTCCATCCAGTGTCACTCTGTGGGATGCCGTATCTATAGTTACATTGTTGACCTGTATCATCGTCTCCGTCTTATGATATCTGCGCAGCACTGCCTCTACTCTGGCCAGAAGCTCCACGATCTCGAAAGGCTTCGGCAGATAATCATCTGCGCCCATGCGAAGCCCTTTTACTTTATGTTCCGTAGAACCCAAGGCTGTCAGAAAGATCACCGGAAGCTCACAGGCTTTCGCATAATCCATCAGTTCATAACCATTGATTCCCGGCAGCATGATATCCAAAAGTGCCAGATCGAATTTCTCCCGCTCCATAAGATCCGCTGCGGTCTGTCCGTCCGGTGCCCAGGTGCACTGGTACCCGGCTCTCGTCAGATTGATCCGGATCAGATTGGCAATGGGCTCCTCATCTTCTGCAATTAATATTCTAAGCATTTCCCTGTCCCTCGACCACATTTCATAAGCTCACGAATTCGTGCTATCGCACTCTGCATCCTGCTTCGCAGCCGCTTGTTTTATAATACGATTTCTCCGTGCTATCGCACTCTCGAAATCGTAACAGACATTCACAATCCGCTGTCCTTCGACCACGCTTCCCAAGCTCACGAATTCGTGCTATCGCACTCTGCATTCTGCTTCGCAGGATATTCGTTCGCTAATAGTGCAAGAAAAACAAATGTCTGCTTCGCAGCCGCTTGTTTTTCTTTTGCACATATTTATATTATAGCATATCTCATCTTTGTATCCAATTTGTATCATCTATTTATTTGGCACTATTTTTTCGTCCGATCATACCATATATTAAATGAATTATTGGAAAGGATTGCTATGAAAGACTATTCTTTTGAAGAACATTTTGAAAAATATCCACTGGCCATGGCCTATGTTCCCTGGCAGCATTTCACCAAAATGTATGAGAATCTGGAAAAAGGCTACCAGGCGGGTACCATTTTTCCGGAGCTTGACAAACCTTTTACCGGAAGGAGATGCGTAAAATGAACAGTGAAGAAAAAATGCTGCACGACATCGGCATTGCCGACTTCGTTCTGACGGATCTGATGCTGTATCTGGACACTCACCCCACAGACCGGAATGCCATGGAGTATTTCAACCATTATGCCAGAATCAAGACACAGATGGAGCGGGAATTCTCCAGAGAATATTACCCCCTGCGGAAAGATCTGGCAGAAAGTAACAAGGAGTGGCGCTGGGGCAACGCTCCCTTACCCTGGGAAGGAGGATGTAACTGATGTGGAGTTATGAGAAAAGATTACAGTTCCCTGTAAATATCAAGGAACCCAATGCCAAACTGGCCCAGGTCATCATCTCCCAGTACGGTGGCCCCGACGGGGAAATGGGTGCCAGCATGCGTTATCTGTCCCAGCGTTATTCCATGCCCTTTAAGGAAGTGGCAGGACTGTTGACGGATATCGGAACTGAAGAGCTTGGACATTTGGAAATGGTTGCCACCATCGTTCACCAGCTGACCCGTGACCTCTCCATGGAAGAGATCGAGAAAAGCGGATTTGCCAATTATTATGTGGATCACACCATTGGTGTCTGGCCTCAGGCAGCAGGCGGTGTGCCCTTCAATGCCTGTGAATTTCAGGTAAAAGGAGACATCATCACAGATCTGCACGAAAGTATGGCTGCGGAACAGAAAGCCCGCTCCACCTACGACAACATTCTGCGCCTGATCAAGGATCCGGATGTCTGTGAACCCATCAAGTTCCTCAGAGCCCGGGAGATCGTCCACTACCAGCGCTTCGGTGAAGCCTTGCGCATTGCCCAGGATCACCTGAACTCCGGAACTTCTATGCATTCAATCCCGGATTTGACCGCTGTGATTCCTGCGAGACCTGATAACTTTTTTACCATGCACGCTTCCAGAATCCAATTTTGTATCAAAACAATTTAGAAAAGGCTGCCGGTTCCGAATCCTATAATTTCCGCTTCGAAACTGGCAGCCTTTTTTCAATTTTCAGAATTATCTCTTTTCGCCAGGTATTATCTCTCTTCGCCCATGAAGAACAATGCCAGTGTTCCGGGGCCGGAATGAGAACCAATGGTGGGGCCCACATAGTTGATGAGGAAGCTGTCCATGCCAAAACGCGCCTTTACCAAGTCTCTCACCAGTTCCGCCGCAGGCAGATCATCACCGTGGCTGATGAAAACAATATCGTTCTGGTCACGGTAGGATCCCATCTTCTCCTCCATGTAATCCACCAGTGCATGCAGAGATTTCTTACGTCCTCTTACCTTACCGATGACAATCAGATGTCCATCGTTATCTACATGAAGCTTGGGTTTGATACCGGCCAGTGTTCCTACAAACGCCGTAGCCTTGCTGACACGTCCGCCGCGGTAGAGGTGATACAGATCATCCACGGTAAATACATGTACCAGATGCAGACGATTATTCTTCACCCACTCTGCCACTTCTTCCATGGATTTGCCCTGATCTCTCAAAGTCACTGCCTTGTGGACCAGCAGTCCCTCTCCCAGAGAAGCGCACAGACTGTCGATCACGATGATCTTGCAATCGGGCTGTTCCTCCATGATCTCATCCGCCGCGATCCGCATGCTGTTGTAAGTACCGCTCAGTCCGGAGGAAAAAGCGATACAGAGGATCTCTTTATTTTCTTTCAGATATTCCGTAAAATGAGCCTTTGCCTCCTCAGGGTTGACCTGGGATGTAGTCGGCATCTTGCCCTGTCTCATCAATGCATAGAATTCTTTTTCGGGAAGTTCCTGTCCTTGTCCATAAGTCACACCATCCATGATATAGCTAAGGTTCATGCATCCAAGATCATGTTCCTTCAGATACTCTACCGGCAGATCAGCAGTACTGTCTGTAACGATTTTAAACATTGGTTACCCTCCTGATGCTATCAATTTTTCCTAAGCATACATCAAAAGGGCACCCATTTCAATTTTCGCTGACAAAAGTGATACATTTTGTCACATTTTTCTGGTTCCTGGCATTCTTCCACGGAAGAAACGATTTCTCATTTTTGCTCTGTCAAAAGGAATCAGCGGATACAGATAGCTTTGTCCGGAGATTGTCTTATTCGTAAGGAGCGCCAGCGCAAATATAATCAGTCCGGCAATATAACCCAATATTCCGAAAAGCTGTGTCAAAATCAGATTGAGGATCCGCATAAATTTCAAGGCATAACCCAATTCATAATTAGCCTGCGTGTAATTAGCAATGGCCACAAATGCCATGGCAAGCATAACCTCACTGGAGAACCACCCACTCTCCACCGAAAATTCTCCCAGCACCAGCGCCGCCATGACCTCAAGGGAGTACTCAGCATATTCGGTGTGTTGACCGCCGCCAGCCGCAGTCCGTCAATGGCCAGCTCCAACAGTAAAAACTGCAGGATCAGAGGCACATTGGGATCCTCTTTCAGAATAATAAATTCCAGATTCTCTGGGATCCACATCCGATGATTCATAAGGAGCAGATATGTGGGTGTCACGAAATACGTGAGCAGTGCGATCAGGAAACGGGTCAGACGCAGATACGTTCCGGTGACCGGCGGAAAGTAATAATCATCCGCCTCTTCCACCACATCAAAGATCGTGGTGGGCAGGATCATGGCAGAAGGGGAATTGTCCACCAGGATCACCAGATTGCCTTCCAGCACCTGGGCTGCCGCCGTATCCGGCCGCTCCGTGTATTTGAACTTCGGAAACGGATTGTACCACTTCCGCTGGTACAGACATTCCGCCAGGCTTTCCTGATTCATGGCCAGAGCATCCACCTGAATGGAACGGATCCGTTCCCGGATCTGCGTAAGAAGTTTCGGATCCACACGGCTCTCCATATAACACAGTACGATATCTGTTCTGGAATTCTCCCCGGCATTAAGCATTTCCATATGAAGATCCGTACTACGGATCCTGCGGCGGATCAATGCTGTATTGAATACCACTGTCTCCACGAAGCCGTCCTTGGATCCCCGGAGTACCTTGTCCTTGTCCGGCTCCTCCACCCCTCTGGCGGGATAGGTTCTGGCATCGATCAACACCGCCTTTTCATAACCGTCCAATAACAGGACAAAGACGCCGGACAGCAAAGCTCCCAGTATTTTCTCCCAGGTATCGTCCAGATCCACCTCCACGTAGGGAATCGCGATTTTGGACATCTCATGGGCATCCTTTGGGAAGTCCTCCGCCTTCAGATCCATCAGATACTGTAATATTTTCTGCATCAGTTCGTCCTTGCAGAAACCATCGATCAGATACATGCAGGCATCGGTGTCACCGAGACGAATCACCCGGTGAATAATATCGAAATTGGTTTCCAGTCCCATCAGTTCATCCACATACTGCATATTCTGCTGAAGCTTTTCCGATATTCTGACGAGCTTTGGTTGTTTGTTCTGTGGCATAAAAAATCCCCCTTGGGTCTATGATCTAAATTTCATCATGTCCCATTCGGGGGATTTTATTCTGCTATTTTGTTGTTTTACCTGTTACTTCGTGGTGCTTCCGAAGCCGCCGTTACGGATTCCTTCCGCATCATCATCTTCCGTGATGCCATACTGCATAAAGATTCCCTGTGCAAATCCGGTTCCCGCAGGAACCTCCACGGTCTTGCCTTCATTGGAATCATTGGTAATCTTCATGAAGATATGTCCTTCATTATCTGAAAAGAAATAGTCACTGTCAATGATGCCCACGGTATTGTTCATCTGCAAACGGTATTTAAAGCCCAGTCCGCTTCTCGGATAAATCTGTAATACCCAGTCCTCCTTCATTTCAGCACGAATGCCGGTAGGAATCTTGATGGTCTCTCCCGGGGCCAGGGTAAAGGCAAACGGTGCGAAGAAATCATAGCCTGCGCTTCCTTTCGTGGCTCTCCTGGGAAGTTTTAAATTTTCATACATTTCCCTGATCTGTGCTTCCGTATACTGAGGATATCCCTCCTGCATGGCAGTCAAAAACTGCCCCGGACTTACAAAATGAAATTTTGCTATTCTGTGCATTGTCTGTTCTTTCCTTTTTCTTCTTACATTACCGGCTGAAACCAGCCGCTTCCTATGCGTAATCCCCGCAGTGCAATACCGGCACCCGTCTATGGTCACTGGCCAGGGTCTTCTTCACATCGATCACCCGCTGGTTCTTACTGCCCTTCCACAGGAGCTTTACATCTTTTTCCTCCACATGGAATTCACCGTCTACTACCACATCCACATACTGCATCACCGGCAGATCACAGATGTCTTCCCAGCTGTCCCCGGTGTACATCCAGATCGTTTTCGTGGGATACTTTTCCCGGATTTCACTCATGAGTTCTCTGACATCCGCCCGGTTCACGGGATGCATCGGATCTCCGCCGGAAAAGGTAATACCGGAAATGTACGGCTTTTCCAGCTGTTCGAAGATCTCCTGTTTTGCGCTTTCGTCAAATAAGAGTCCTCCGTCAGGATCCCAGGTAATAGGATTCTGGCATTCCTTGCAGCAATGGTTGCAGCCTGCCACCCACAGTACGACCCGCAGACCATCGCCGTTCAGCATATCGTCCTTGGTTATATTATGATATCTCATTTATCTGTCCATCCTGTCTCTACATACTTTTCCGCTCTGCGATCTCCGCCATCTTGGCATCGTTCAGTCTTGTATCTCCATGTACTCTGGAGTAAGACAGATAGCCGTTCATGCGGTCGATCTTGGTCAGATTCCGGCTGCCGCAGACAGGACATACATCCATTTCCAGTTCCTGATGTCCACAGTCGTCGCAGTAAGCCAGAGACAGATTTACACCCTCGTAGAAGCCCATATCCATGGCTCTGTGGATCAGTGTCTTGATGGCTTCGGTATTGTAATCAATGGGATATTTTACATACTGGATCTTACCGCCGTTGCTCAGATCCCAGAAACGGTTCTCCAGATCCTGTTTCTGGATCGGCGTAATATCCTCTGTCACATGGCAATGGAAGCTGTTGCTGACATATTCTCGGTCGGATACCCCCTCGATAATACCGTATTTTTCACGGAACTGCTTGACCTGAAGACCGCACAGATTCTCTGCTGGGGTTCCGTAGATGGCATACAGATTGCCGTCCTCTTCCTTGTACTCGGAGATCTTCTGGTTGATATGCTCCAGAACTTCTACCGCAAATGCACCGTCTTCCACCAGTGATTTGCCGTTGTACAGTTCCTGCAGTTCATTTAATGCCGTAATGCCGAAGCTGGCCGTAGCGGATTTCAGTAACGGTTTGATCTTGTCTGCCAGCTTCAGATGTCCACCCAGGAAACCGCCCTCGCAATATGCCAGAGGATTCGTGGACGCACGCATTTCTCCCAGATAAGCATAGGTCCGGATATGCAGCTGACGGATCAGTTCCAGATAATAATCCAGCACTTCATAAAAGTCTTTGCTTTCTTTTCTTGCCTTGGCCAGAATCATAGGCAGATGCAGGGATACCGCACCGATGTTGAAACGTCCCACAAATACCGGCTGGTCCTTGTCATCTGCAGGATGCATGCCGCCTCTCTCATACCATGGAGACAGAAATGCTCTGCATCCCATGGGAGATACGATCTTGCCATACTGCTTGTACATGCTTGCCACATAGCCCTTGCCGGTAAGACTCAGCCAGTCGGGATACATGGTCTTGGCAGAGCATTCCACACCTGCCTCGAAAACATCCTCCAACGGCTTTCCGGGGCCGTGCAGATTCTCATCATATAAGAATACGATCTTAGGGAACAATACAGGCTTCTTGTGATCCTTTTTGCCCTGTCCCTTTCTGCGGACATCCAGCATGGTAATAGTCGCCATCTTTGCAAATTTACCGGTGCCGGTTCCTGCGGTCACGGTAATAAACGGATAATCACCACGGCTGCTGGCCACAGTATTGAACTTGTACTCCCACCCCTGGAAGCCCTGTTCAAATTCTTTCTGGACATCTGCCAGTGCCTCTGCTTCCGCCACATCTGCGGCAATACCCAGACGCTCATATTTTGCCAGCGCTCTGTTATAAGACTTCTCAGCATACGGTTCCAGGATCAGATCCACGCTGGGTACGGTGAATCCGCCGTACTGCTGGCTGGCTGCACTTAAAACGATATCGCCGATAACATCAAACGCCACATCCAGTGTCTTCGGCTCATTGTACCAGATATTGCCCATCTCAAATCCGCCGGTCAGTACACTCTGCACGTCGAACAGACAACAATTCATGGTATCTCTTCTGGCGGACATGTCATGGACATAAATATAACCGTCCCGGCAGGCCTGGATCTCTTCCGTGGTCAGGAAGAACTTCTGGTACAGTTCCTTGTTCAGCTGATTAAAGATCAGGCTGCGCTTGGTGGATACCAGTGCGGAATCCGTGTTGGCATTTTCCTTGTCTCCGATGTACATGATGGACTGGCTCTTTTTGTAGACATCATCCAGCATCCGTACAAAATCCTGCTTATAGTTGCGATAATCGCGGTAGCTTTTTGCAACGACCGGTTTTACCTGCTCTAAGGCACTTTCCACAATATTGTGCATAATGGGAATGGGTACTTCATCCACTTCCAGTTCATTTACTTTTTCTACCACATAGCGGCAGATCTGCTCTTTTTCTTCTCTGGTGAATTTTGTCAGGGCACGGTACGCACTCTTGCCTACAGCGCTGATCACCTTCTGTACATTAAAAAGCTCTTTGCTCCCGTCCTTTTTAACGACGTAGATCTCTCTGTCCGGTCTGAACTTTTTGCCATAATCTTCATTTTCTTCATGGGCATGTTCAAAATTACTGCTCATCTTTCTCTTCCCTTCATCCGATAATCCCCGGCTGTTGCCCGGATTTACTGTATTCCCCTCACTTACGATAACGTTTGTAGATACCATATATGGTATCTGTAGTCATCAAAAAGCAATATATTGTGGGTGTTATGTATCAGTATAAAAAAGAATCCCTGGCTTGTCAACGAGGGATCCCTTAGAAAACTATACAAAAAAAATTTTCAAATTTTGGGTAACTTTTTATTCCGCCTCCTGTGACTGTTCCCGTAAAATATCTGAAAGCCACTGTACATAGCGCTTTTGTACCGCTTCCGGCGCTACGATACGGGCCCCCTGTCCGATACCGGCCAGCCATCCGAAGAACTGTCCGCTGACCGCCACCTTTGCCCGGATCCGGAACACTTCCTCCGACATGGGACGGATATCCGTCTCCCTTCCGAAGCGGTCCAGTACCACGCCGGTCAGGCGCACCGGAAACTCCATGGTCACCACGCTCTCCTCTCCGGCAAACATGCCGAAGGTCTGGTTCGTATAGGAGGTCACATCGATCTGTGAAAACTGTTCCACTCCTTCTCTGGGCAGATCCGTCACTTCCGCCTGTCCCATCTTGTCCACACGGTAATGCTTGATCACTCTGTCTTCACTGTCGTAGGCGGCCAGATAATAATTTTCCTCCCGCCAGATCAGGGCCCAGGGACTGACGCATTTGTTGCCGTTTGGTCTGGGCACCAGCTGCTTTTTAAGATTCCAGTCCAGGTAGACGAAAGAGATCTGCTTATTTTCCTGAATAGCCCGGTGGATCGCATCAATGCTGTAATAAATGCTCTCATTCTCCGTCTTGACTCTTCCGGCCACATAGACCTGTCGCTGCAGTTTACCGGCATCGTTTTTCCCGGCGATCTGCTCCAGCTTCCGGATCAGTTCTCTGGATTTTTTCGTGGTGATAAACCGGGAAGACTGTACCGCGTCCACCAGCAGCTTTAATTCCGGAAGTTCAAACTCCCGGCTGCCCAGATAATATCCGCCTCCCAGTCTGCTCTGCACCTGCACCACATCATAGCCGAAATCCGCAAGACATTCCATATCGTTGTAGATACTCTTGCGCTCTGCATGGATTCCCTGATTTTCCAGATATTTGATGATATCCGGTGTGCTCATTGGATGGTTTTCATCCGTGTTCTCCCGCAGCATCTTGATCAGATATAAAAGTTTTAATTTCTGTCCCGAAGATTTTGCCATGGATTATTCTTCTGTCTGTTTCTTTTCCTCTGCTGCATTCTTTTTCTTGCGCAGAGTGATTCCCAACGTAATGGCCACTGCACCTACAACCGCAATGACTACCAGTACTACCAGATAAGATAAAAATGAATTCAAAAAGCTTACTGCCATAATGTCTTCTCCTTTTCCCGATATCTTTGTATCCCGAAACTATTGCATGTATTAGAAGTATACCAACGAAATCCCCGTATCGTCAAGTGGTCCCTTCGGATATGGCCGCCGGTGTATTTATCCATTTTCCTGTCTTAAGAAAATTTTCCGCCTGTCCGGAAGCCTTCTTTATGATCTGTTCCTCATACCCCATCATCTGAAGCAGACGGATCGCATTTCTGGTGGATGCTTTTCCCGGCAGCAGCTGATAGGGGAACAGGATATCACCGTCCCGGATCACTTCCTCAAAATGATAGTTGTCATAGTATTCCTTCAAAAGCTCCGTCATTTCAATATCATGGGTAGCGGCAAAACCAAGCGTTCCGCTCTCCGCCAGACGGATCAGGATCTGCGTTGCCGCGGCGATCCGCTCCACCGTATTGGTTCCCCGAAGCACCTCATCCACAAAACAAAGCACCGGAGTTCTCCGTTCCCCGGCCGCATCCAGGATTCGTTTCAATGACCGGATCTCCACAATATAATAACTCTCCCCGTTTTCCATGCTGTCCCGCAGGGCCATGGAGGAAAATATCTGAAATATCGGTGCATGATAACTTTCCGCCGCGCAGGTATGGATCGTCTGTGCCAGAACGGCATTCACCGCCACCATTTTTAAGAACGTGGATTTACCGGAGGCATTGGACCCCGTAAGCAGAATTCCTCTGTCCGCCCGGATACTGTTTTTCACTGGCTGTGACAACAGCGGATGCCAGCCCTTCTTCATATGCAGAAAAGCTTTCTCCGTATCTTCTTCCAGTTTCGGAATACAGTACCCTTCCAGAGATTTCCGAAATCCGCCTACGGATATGGCCATATCCAGGTACCCGGTGATTGCAAGCATGTTTTCCACCTGTCCGGTCTTTTTCCGCAGCTTTTCCAGCATCCGGTTAAACTGAAAGATATCCAGATGCAATATCATCCGCAGATAATCCGCAAGGATATCCAGAGGATTTCCACCAATCTTTCCCTGATTTCCAGCCATGACCCAATAGGCTCCCCGCCTCAACTCCCGCAGGCTCTTCAGTGCCTCCCGAAGTTCATCCAATTCTCTCCTGTATACCGGTATTTTCTGCTTCTCCAGTTCTTCACATACATCGATCAGCCGTAATACATAAGCGAAGCTGATAATATACGGTTCGATCACTTTTTTCTCCCGAAAATATGTCATGATATGCCAGAGCATACACAAGACGATTCCTATGGTACCCATCGCAGGCTGTACGAACAATAACAGGAGAAATGGAAGGTACAGCAGATTTCCCAGCACAATCTTACGGTTGGAACGCTCCCCCAGATAATCCAGGTTGTCCAGATAATCGTAGAGAGAATATTTTCCCAGATGTCCCAGCCGTTTCATCAACAGCTGGATCCTTACTTTTATATTCTCCTGCTCCTGCAGCCAGTTAACCACTTCTTCCAGATGTTCCAGTGCCTCTCTCCCGCAGGAAATATTCCGGAGCGTATAGTACAGATATTCCTCTCCCGCCGCAGAATAGGTCCGGTCGATCCGGCGAAAGACCTCGTCCATTCCCAGATCGTTCCATGTGATATCATCCAGCTGCTTCTCTTCCTTATGCCGTTCCAGATAGCTGCCCAGTCTTGCAAACCGCTCCAGTGAATATTCCTTCGGTGGTTCTTTTCCGTAATTTTCACGAAGATACTTCTTGAAAAGTTTTTCCTGATTTTTCGTCTGTATCAGCTCCTGCACTATCATAAATATAAAAAGCAAAAGCAATACGCCCGCAAATACAACAAATTCCATATTTTTTCTCACTTTTCCGGATATAAGAAGGCAGGCACCGCCCTGTGCAGTGCCCGCCCCCATATTCTGATCTGTTTTTTATATTTCTTATTTGTAAAACTCTTTATGCGACAATAAAGAACTTTAACAGGAAGATCAAGGATAATACATAGGTAAGTACGGATACGTCCTTAGCTTTACCGGTAAATACCTTGATAACGGTATAGGTGATCAGACCGATACCGATGGCATGTCCGATAGATCCGGAGATCGGCATGGCGATCATCATCAGAGCCACGGGAAGCGCCTGGCAGATGTCATCAAAATCTACATTCTTAAGACCTGCTACCATAAGGACACCCACATAGATCAATGCGGAAGAAGTAGCTGCCGCAGGAATGATACCGGCGATGGGTGCGATGAAGATACATGCAAGGAACATAATACCGGTGGTCAGTGCGGTCAGACCGGTGCGTCCGCCTGCTTCCACACCGGAGGCAGACTCTACGAAGGTGGTAACGGTGGAAGTACCGGTTACGGAACCTGCCAGAGTGCCTACTGCATCAGACAAAAGTGCCTGCTTCATGTTAGGCATTTTTCCATCCTTATCCAGCATTCCCGCACGGCTTGCGGTTCCTACCAGAGTACCGATAGTATCAAACATATCAATGATACAGAATGTAACGATCAGAGTAATTGCAGTAAACCAGCCAATCTGTGCAAATCCCTGGAAGTTAAACTTAAACAGTGTAGTGGACGCCATATCTCCGAAGGCCGGTACGAAGGATGCAGTTGCCAGAGAAGCAAAGGGATTTGTTCCCAGGAAAATGGCCTCTCCTGCCCAGTAGATGATGCTGGCGATCAGCATCCCCAGTAAAACAGCACCCTTGACACCTCTCTGTGCCAGAACAACAATGGCAAACAGACCTACGAACATGGTAACAACCGACAACACCATTGCGGAATATCCGGATCCCATATTGGTCTTAGCCAGTGAAGGAGTCAGTGCACCGAAGAAGTCTCTCATAGCATAGAAAGGTCCTCCGTTCTCGGAATAGATTCCTGCATTGGAACCGACGCCGATGTTTAACAGCATAAGACCGATGGCCGGTGCGATACCGAGACGTACGCCCAAAGGAATGGCATCCACGATCTTCTCACGGATATTCAGCACGGAGAGGATCAGGAATACAATACCTTCCACCAGAACAATACACAGGGCAGCCTGGAAGGATGCCACATAGGTCATGCCGGTCAGGGCTACGATATTGGTTACTACGACTGCAAAAAAGCTGTTCAGTCCCATGCCGGGTGCCATGGCAAAAGGCTTGTTTGCCAGAAATGCCATTACGATGGTACCGATGGCGGATGCAATGCAGGTTGCCAGGAAAACACCGTTCCACAGCTCCGGCATGGTATCCTTGCCAAAACCGGTCAGCAGGTTCGGATTCAGGGCTATGATATAAGCCATGGTCATGAACGTGGTCAGTCCGGCAATGATCTCTGTCCTTGCGGTGGTGTTGTTTTCCTTCAGTTTGAAGATTTTTTCTAACATCTTTTCCCTCCTAAGTATTCTGGGAGCCACGCGGGAGCTCCGTTCTATGTCTTCTGAGTTATTTTTCTTACTCAGTCAACAGTCTCTTTACGATCTTCTCGCATTTTGTGTAAATACGTTCCGGATTCTCTCCCACATTAAATTCTCCGTTACGATACAAAATCTTGCCGCCGATCATGGTCATGCAGACATTGGACTTGCTGCCGCTGTAAACCAGATTCTTGGGGATGTTGTGAATGGGCTGCATATTGGGCTGGTGCAGATCGATCATAATAAGATCTGCATATTTTCCCTTTGCAAGAACATCTGCGCGGTTCAGGCGCATTGCCTTGGCACCGTTCACCGTTGCCATCTTCAGTACCTCCACGGCATCCATGCTGGACGCATCCTTCTCTAACAGTTTGCTTAAGCCGGTGACTAAGAACATCTCCCGGAACATGTCCAGACAGTTATTGCTGGCCGGTCCATCGGTTCCAATGGCTACCGGGATCTTGTGCCGCACATAATCAGCAATGGGTGCAATGCCACTGGCCAGTTTCGTGTTGGAGCGGGATTCGTGATCACATACATACGATGTCTGCGGAAAACATCCATATCCTGTTCCGTCACATGAACGCAGTGGAAACCGCCTCCGCCAAAATCAAACATTCCCAGAGAGTCTAAGAACATGGGCGGTGTCATTCCGTAGCGAGCCTTACACTCTTCCACTTCCTTCTCCGTCTCGGAGATATGGGCATATACCGGTGTCCGGTAATGATGTGCCATTTCCGACACTTTCCAAAGCAGTTCCTTGGAACAGGTATATTCCGCATGAAATCCCAGCTGGTAACTGATCAGGGAATTCTTCTTATTCCATTTTAAAAACTCCTCTTCTACCTGTTTTGGAGAAGAGCTGAAATTGTTCAGTCCGGATACCAGTACACAACGCATTCCGGTGTCCAGACAGGCCTCAGCAATAGTATCCGGTGTCAGGTACATATCGAAAATGGAAGTCACTCCTGAGGTCAAGTATTCCAGCACTGCCAGTCTGGTCAGTTCATAGATGTCCTCACCGGTCAGTTTTGCTTCCAGAGGAAATACCTGCTTGTTCAGCCACTGATCCAGAGGCAGGTCATCTGCCATGGAACGCAGGAAAGTCATACCGGAATGGGTATGTGCATTTTTAAATCCGGGCATCAGAAGGTTTCCCTTGCAATCCAGTTCGATATCCCACGCAATTCTGGGGAACTGGGATTTGTCCCATTCCTCCGCAAGTTCTTTCTGTTCCGCCACATAGGCGATCTTGTCGTTTTTTACCCATACTTCACCATAGAAGACTTCTCTGCCGGGTTCCATGGTGAGAATTCGTGCATTATATAATCTGATATTCATCTGATTGCATCTCCTCCAAATCCAAAGGGAAGTAATTCTTTTAAGGTATAGCGTTGATAATCCTGTTCACTATTTACCACGTAGATCACAAAATCATCCCTGCAAAATTCCTGCATCACCTGTCTGCAGATACCGCATGGATACGCATATTCCACCGGTGCCTCTCCGGATATTCCTCCGGCAATGGCAATGGCTGTAAATTCCCGTTCTCCCTCGCTGACCGCCTTGAAAAAGGCGGTACGCTCCGCACAGTTCGTAGCTCCGTAAGAAGCGTTTTCAATATTACCGCCAAGGTATCTGTGTCCATCCGCAGTCAGTAGTGCCGCTCCCACCGTATAACCGGAATAAGGAGCATATGCCAGTTTTCTGGCTTCCAATGCCTGGCTGACCAATGCCTTTTCTTCTGTCTCCTGGATCATCCGCATCTCCTTTTTCTCTGTGTCTATACAAATTTCTTCACAGATTCCGTTACCAGCTTCTTGAATCTGGGAGCTGCCATATCCGCAGCTTCCTGTACTTCCTCATGATTCAGAGGCTGATCTGTCATTCCCGCCGCCAGATTACTGATACAGGAGATGCCACAGATCCGCATTCCCATGTGGTTGGCAGCAATTGCTTCCACCACTGTGCTCATGCCTACCGCGTCACAGCCAAGTGTCCGGAGCATACGGATCTCTGCCGGAGATTCGAAGGACGGGCCGGTCAGCTGGGTATAAATACCCTCCTGTAAATAGATACCGTTCTCCTTCGCGGTCTCACGGATGATCTGCTGTAAGTCCTTGTCATACACATGGCTCATATCCGGGAAACGCAGTCCCAGTTCATCCATGTTGGCACCGATCAGAGGATTGGGGGCAAACACGGAAATATGATCTCTGATCAGCATCAGGTCACCGGCATGGAAAGAAGTATTCACACCGCCTGCCGCATTGGTCAGAAACAGAATCTCAGCGCCTAACAGTTTCATCAGTCTGGTGGGCAGTACCACATCCGTCACATCATAACCTTCGTAGTAATGTACTCTTCCCTTCATACACACCACAGGAATCTCATCGAGATAACCGAAGATAAATTTACCGGCATGCCCCGGTACGGTGGAAACAGGAAATCCCTCGATCTCCGCATAAGGGATCTCTGTCACCACACGGATCTGTTCCGCATAATCGCCCAGGCCCGATCCCAAAACGATCGCCACCTTAGGTACAAAATCCGTCTTTTTTCTCACACACTCATAACAGTTCTGTAATTTTGCATATACCTGATTCATCTATATCCTCCGTTTAGCCGTATTTTCATGCAATTTAGCAAATATTCTTCCTGTTTTTCAGAAAAATAAAGCAAAGTCAACAAAGGTATTATACAAAATGCACGGGAAAAAAGCAATGGAAAGCTAACATCCCATACAATTTCTCCGTGCTTCGCACTCTCGAAATTGTAACCCACATTCGCATTTCGGACTATCGTCCTCCCCTGCTCATGTGTGTTTACTCCCCTCATAGAAAGTCTGTTTTGCCTGCAGGCAGTCTTGCAGACTTTCCATGGGTGGATTATGGAATCATATAATAATACAAACCATGCCACCGTTGCTGTCGTTGACGATCTTCTGCATGGTATCCTGGAGTTTCAGCTGGCTCTCTTCTCCGATGGAAGCAACTTTCGTGGTGATGCCGTCATCCACCAGCTGTTCCACAGTCTTGCCGAAGATATTAGTCTCCCAGATACCGTGCTCCGCCTCCGCCTGATCGATAAAATGGATCAGATCCTGAGCCTGCTGTTCTGTGCCCACGATGGGAGCGATCTCTGTCTCGATATTTGCGCGGATCATATGTATGGAGGGGCTGCTGGCCTTGATTTTGACACCAAACTTGTTGCCATGGCGGATCAATTCCGGTTTCTCCAGTGCAATGTCTTCTCTGTCCGGAGTCACAACGCCGTAGCCTTTGATCTTCACCATGGACAATGCATCCTGCACCTTCGTATATTCCTTTTTCATTTCTGCCAACTCTTTTAGTTTATTCAACAGTTGGTATTCATCCTCTACGTTCTCTCCTAACATTCCGGAAAGCATTTCGTAATAATACCTGTCGTCGATTCCTACCTGTACCGGAACAATACCGTTCCACAACTGCACCGGCTCCATCTTGCAGCTTTGAATATAATCTCCCTGCAATTCCACAGGGTGTCCCGCCACATCCCGAATCCGGTCATAGCTGTTCATCAATTCCCGGATCTGTCTTAACAGGTCCTGTTTTACCGCATGATCCACCGGAAGCATATCCATCCATTTCGGGAAATAAAATTCCACTGCTGTCAGAGGAAATTCATACAGGATTTTTTCCAGAAGGCGATTAATATCTTCCTTTTTCAGTTGCTCGCAGTTCACCGGCATCACGGCCACATCGTATTTCTTCCCGATTTCCTCCGCTACCTGTCTGGTCTCCTCGGAATAAGGTTTCTGGCTGTTCACCAGCACAAGGAAGGGTTTTCCGGACTTTTTCAGCGCCAGGATTGTCTTCTCTTCCGCTCCCAGATAATTGCTTCTGGGAAGTTCCCCGATACTGCCGTCCGTAGTGATCACAAGACCGATGGTGGAATGATCCCGCATGACTTTATCCGTGCCGATCTCTGCCGCCTGGGTAAACGGAATCTCTTCCTCCGACCAGGGAGTCTTCACCATGCGCTCCGCATCTTCTTCCATGTGTCCCGCCGCACCGTCGATCATATATCCCACACAGTCGATCAGCCGTACCGATACTTCAATATCATCATTCAGTCGCACCTTTGCCGCTTCGTTGGGAATAAACTTTGGCTCCGTAGTGGTAATGGTCTTACCTCCCGCGCTCTGAGGCAGTTCATCCTGCGCCCGCATTCTGGCATGTTCATCCTCCATATAGGGCAGCACCATTTCATCCATAAAGCGCTTGATAAATGTAGACTTTCCGGTCCTCACCGGTCCCAGTACCCCTATGTAGATTTCCCCTCCCGTCCTTTGTTGTATATCCCGATACAGATCGTATGTATTCACTGCATAGTCCATAAAAATACCTCCTGCCATTGGTGTTATATGTATATGCAGGATGCAAGCAATTATGAATTAACTGGAAAGTTACGAAAGCATAGCCGCGCATAGGCATAGTGAAGACAGCGATG
>ERZ860023.328-NODE-328-length-30676-cov-1.963685_pt1 | contig 30676 bp, 31 predicted proteins | sample MGYA00509983_ERZ860023 | MGnify/ENA primary metagenome ERZ860023 (study PRJEB30046, sample SAMN00715180) | human gut metagenome | study: EMG produced TPA metagenomics assembly of the A metagenome-wide association study of gut microbiota in type 2...
CGGTGTCGCTGCCCTTCAGGGCTTCCTTAAGCGCTCGCACTTAGCTTCTATAGGCGCCTTTTCTTCGGAAGTACCTTGTCGCCGAAATCCTTAAGCGCCTTTTCGCACTGGAATACATAATTTTCAGCGTTGTTCTTCGTATCTACTTCTTCTCTCTTCTTTTTATCTTCCTCGGCGAACATTTCGGCGTCTCTGACAGCCTTGTCAATATCGTCCTTAGACATGTTTGTAGAAGAGGTAATAGTAATGTTCTGCTCTTTTCCGGTACCCTTATCCTTAGCCGAAACATGAACGATACCGTTTGCGTCAATATCAAAAGTAACCTCGATCTGCGGGATTCCCCTCGGAGCCGGAGCTATACCGTCAAGACGGAAGGTACCTAAAAGCTTATTGTCCTTTGCGAATTCACGTTCGCCCTGCAGTACGTTAATGTCAACAGCGGTCTGGTTATCTGCATAGGTTGAGAAAACCTGAGTCTGCTTTGTAGGAATAGTCGTATTTCTCTTGATCATAGGAGTGCTTATGCCGCCTGCGGTTTCGATTCCGAGTGTAAGCGGTGTAACGTCCAGAAGAAGAAGCCCCTCTTTAACGTCGCCTCCGAGAACGCCGCCCTGATAAGCCGCGCCGAGAGCTACGCATTCGTCAGGATTTATTCCCTTAAACGGTTCCTTGCCCATATAATTCTTAACAGCGTCCTGTACAGCCGGAATTCTTGAAGAACCGCCGACCATAAGAACCTTATGCAGCTCGCTGGCTGATAGTCCGCTGTCAGAGAGAGCCTGCTTTACCGGTCCCATTGTAGCCTGAACAAGATCAGCGGTCAGCTCATTGAATTTAGCCTGCGTCAAAGTCAGGTCAAGATGCTTTGGACCTGTTGCGTCGGCTGTAATAAACGGTAGATTAATCTGTGAGGTAGGAGTAGACGAAAGCTCTATTTTAGCCTTTTCTGCCGCTTCCTTCAATCTCTGCATAGCCATTTTATCGTTTGAAAGATCTATTCCCTCAGCCTTCTTAAATTCCGAGGTCATCCAATCTATAATTCTCTGGTCGAAATCGTCGCCGCCGAGGTGGTTGTTTCCGGCAGTTGCAAGTACTTCCGTTACGCCGTCTCCCATTTCAATGATAGATACGTCGAATGTACCGCCGCCGAGGTCGTAAACCATTATCTTCTGATCCTCTTCCTTGTCTATTCCATAGGAAAGAGCCGCTGCGGTAGGCTCGTTAATAATTCTCTTAACGGTAAGACCGGCAATCTGACCGGCGTCTTTAGTAGCCTGACGCTGGGAGTCCGTAAAATATGCGGGAACGGTTATAACGGCCTCCGTTACTTTTTCGCCAAGATAAGCCTCGGCGTCAGATTTAAGCTTCTGAAGTATCATAGCCGAAATTTCCTGAGGCGTGTATGATTTGCCGTCAATATCAACCTTATGGTCAGAACCCATATGGCGTTTGATTGAGATGACTGTTTTTTCCGGGTTTGTTACAGCCTGACGCTTTGCTACCTGACCTATAAGTCTTTCACCTGTTTTTGAGAACGCTACTACCGACGGAGTAGTTCTTGCACCTTCGGAATTAGGGATTACAACGGCGTTTCCGCCTTCCATTACAGCTACGCATGAATTTGTAGTGCCTAAGTCAATACCTATAATTTTTCCCATAATAAATCTTCCTTTCTGTATACCCTTTAATCAGTTTGCAACCGCCACAACCGCATGACGGATAACCTTGTCGTTAAGCATGTAGCCCTTTTGGAAAACCTCGCATACTATGTTGTCGCCGAAGTTTTCGTCCTCTGTCTGTTTGATAGCGTTGTGAAGATTAGGATTGAATTCATTCCCAAGCGCCTCCATTTCCTTAACCCCTATTTTATCAAGAGATTCTATAAACTGATTATAGATCATTTTCATGCCGTTTTTAAAGGATTCGTCCGTACATTCGGCTTCAATGGCTCTTTCAAAGCTGTCAAGCACCGGAAGAAATTCCGCCACGCATTTTATTGTCGAATCGCTGAATATCTCAAGCTTTTCCTTTGACGTGCGCTTTCTGTAGTTGTCGTATTCAGCGCAAAGACGTAGATATTTGTCGTCGCATTCGCCGAGCTTTTTTTCATTTTCCTCGATTTTTTCCTTAAGCTCTTCTATTTCCTGTTTCATTTTTTCGGCGTCTCCGGAGCCGACCGGTATATCTATTTCCATATCCTTAGCCGGTTCCTTTTTATTTTTATCCTTATGCTTTTCTTCACTCATCTTCGTCTTCCTTTCCGTCGGTTTCCGTATCCTCTGAAATAAGATCGGAAATTTTCTGTGTAAAATATTCTATATAAGGTATTATCTTTGCGTAATCAAGTCTCATTGGACCTATAACGCCGAGAGCTCCGGCTGTTTTGTCGCCCTTCTGATAATTGGACACTATCATGCTTGAATTGCCTATTACAAATCCGTCGCTTTCCTGGCTGAACATAACGTGTATTCCGTTGAATGATTCATTAAGCAAACTTTCAAGTTCCTCATGATGGTCCATAAACTTTACAATTTCCATTGTGTTAAGCTCGTCGCAGGAAAGAAGGTTTTTTGTACCGCTAACCGTCAGTTCCTTATGGAGAAGATCTTTTGAAAGCTCGTATATTCCCTCAACCAGAGGGGACAGCGTCAGCATGTAGGTTCCGAGCGCTTCGACAAGCTTTGCAAGCATTTCGTCAGAAAGCTCTGAAACTGAAACCCCCATAAGATTTTCTTCAATGTAATTCGTCAGAAACTCAAGCTGTTCATTAGTAAGATCAAATTCAAGCCTGCATGCCTTGTTTTTAATGCTTCCGTTGGAGGTTATCAATAAAATGACATATAGTCTTTTTCCGGTGGGTATTATTTCCACCTTAGAAATCACTGAAAACTTAGGAGCGGAATTTGCGGCGACCGCCGCGCATTTTGTAAGCTCTGCAAGAGAGTCGTAGCGCTTTCGATTATCAGTTCCTCGGTCAAAGCGCCCTTTTCCTCAAGCATGCAGTCCAAACGCCTTTTTTCGTCCTCCGGGAGCGAATTGCATTTCATTATTTTGTCGATATAAAGCCTGTAGCCGCTGAACGTTGGGATACGGCCTGCCGACGTATGCGGCTGTTCAAGATATCCCATCTGTTCCAACACTGCCATATCGTTTCTTACTGTTGCAGCAGAAACTGTAATATCCGGAAGTGATGCTATCGCTTTTGAACCTACCGGTTCTCCCGTCATAACATACTCGTCAATGACAGCGGCTAATATTTTAAGCTTTCTGTCATCCACTACTCCTTCCTCCTTTACTGCTGGCAGATGTTATTTATGAGTGTTAGCACTCAACGTCTATGAGTGCTAAATATAATTTATCACTATTATAGACGAAAGTCAAGAGAATTATTCAATTTTGTATAGTTAAACAAAACGCGGCTTAAAACAAGTATGTTTTATGAGCATTTTTACCTTTGCCTTATAATTCTTGCTTCTCCAGAATGAAGGGTTTCCTCATTGCCGTTGTCATATCTTACAATCAGACCGGCATTGTCGCTTATTCCTATTGCAGTCGCCATGCGTTCTGAATTGAATTTTGACACTGCAATCCGTTTTCCTAAAATAAACGAGCGTCTGCGGTATTCATTAAGAAAATTACGTTTTTCCATATTGGACATATATAAATCAATATTTTTAAGTATTTCTGCTATAAGACGGCATCTGTCGGGGATATTTCCGGTTTCGTCCTCGATTGAAGTGGCTATTTCTGAAAGCTGCTGCGAAAACGAATTTTTGACGCTTTTTAAATTTATACCGATTCCTGCAACCGCATAATCAAGTCTGCCGTTTTCAAAATTGAGCGACGCTTCCGTCAAAATGCCGCATATTTTTTTTTCTCCGAGAAAAAGATCGTTTACCCATTTTATCTTAACGTCCGTAGAGCAAACGCGGTCAATCGCTTCTGCCGTTGCTACGGCAATGCATGAGGTTATAAGCTGGCTTGATTCCATGTCTGTTTGCGGACGCAGCACTACGCTCATATAAATACTTCCGCCTGACGGCGAGTAGAAGCTTCTTCCCATTCTTCCCTTTCCGGCAGTTTGAGTTTCTGCTGTTACGAGAGCGCCGTTCTCCGCGCCGGAGGCGGCGAGGTATTTTGCATAATTATTGGTTGAATCTATTGAATCGAAAATAAAAATTTTTCGGTTATCTCCTTTAGGAAGATATTTTCTTATAACGGTTTCATTTAATACGGAAACGCTTGAATTCAGAAAATATCCTCTGTTTGGGACTGCCTTTATATCAAATCCTTCCGCCTGAAGAGCCTTGACTGATTTCCATACCGCGTTTCTCGAAACTCCGAGCTTTTCAGCAAGCTCTCCTCCTGAAAGGTGATCTTTACAGTCGAGCAGAGCTAAAAGTACGTTATTCTTAGTTGTCATATAAAAATCTCCGTTTCTTGTTTTTGCGCGCTTTAAGTAATGCGCACCGATTTGTTTTTTCCGCATACATTAATATAGCACAAAAAAATAAGAATAACAAGTATGTCATAAAATGAAAGGAGCGGCAATGGACGTACATAGTTTAATACAGGATCTGATGCTTGTATCAGCCGTTTCGGTAGACGCGCTGATAGCGGCCTTTTCTTACGGAGCCGGAAGGATCAGGATTCCGGCGTATTCCGCGTTTATTATAAGCTTTATATGCTCGCTTATTCTAACTGCTTCAATAATACTTTCCTCTCTTCTCGGAGGAATGATACCCGATAGGCTTTGCAGTGCGGCGGGCGCGGGGCTGCTTACCGTTATGGGGACCGTTTCGCTTTTTCAGAATATGCTTAAAAACGCCCTTCGCAAGCGTCAGGGGGAGGGAGGGCTGAAATTTAGTTTTTTCAATATAGACTTTGTAATTTGCGTTTATCTCGACGAAACTAAAGCGGACTGCGACAGTTCCAAAACGCTGTCCGCTAAGGAGGCGGTAACACTGGCTTTAGCCCTTTCGGCAGACTCCCTTGCAAGCGGCTTCGGAGCCGGACTTGGCGGCGCCAATATAATAAGAATAGCCCTGATAAGCCTTGCTGTGGGATTGGCTTCTATTGTGGCAGGCAGTTTTTTCGGTCAGAAGGCGGCCTGCAAAAAGCCGCGTCTTTCGTGGCTTTCCGGCGCTATACTTATAATACTGGGACTTTTTAAATATATTTATTAAGTAATAGTTCTTTATTTTGTTAAAATTCGATCTAAACTATTGTAAAATCGGCAGAAATATTGTATAATGTTAATTGCTTATGAAATCGGCGCAGATATGCCGAAATAAAATTCAGGAGGATAAAAATGTCTGATTCATCAGAGATGAGGCTTCGGGCGCAGAAGTCGGAAAGCGGCAGATTCAAGGGTTTTCTTATTTTTCTGCGCGACTGGGCTTTCAGAAACAAAATTTATTTTATCGCATTTTTTATACCGGTCGTAATAATGTACGCCGCATACGTTATATTTAGAGTTTATCCTTTCGGCGATCAGTCGGTTCTGGTGCTTGATTTAAACGGTCAGTATGTATATTATTTTGAAGCCCTGAGAGACGCCTTTTGGAGCGGCGACAAAAGTATTTTATATAATTGGTCCAGAAATCTCTCCGGAGGATTCGCAGGCGTCATAGGATATTATCTCGCAAGTCCCTTCACTCTTATAGTTATGCTTCTGCCAAGGACTATGCTTTTGGGCAGCCTTATGATAATGCAGCTTGTTAAGCTCGGGTCTGCGGCGGTTACCTTCTGTTATTTTATGCAGAAGTCAAAAAAGCTTTCTCCGCTGCATTCTCTGGTGTTTTCATCACTTTATTCCCTCTGCGCTTATGCGGTTATACAGCTTATTGATCCTATGTGGATAGACGGATTGATTTTTCTTCCCCTTATAATTCTCGGTGTGGAATATCTCGTTGATGACGGAAGAAAAATAAATTTTATTATTCCGCTTGCTATAATGCTTGTAGCCAACTTTTATATCGGATATATGATATGTATTTTTACGTTTTTGTATTATCTGTATTACACTATATTCGGATGCGCCAATGCAGGCAAAAAAAATCGCCTATATGAAATCTGGCAGTCGTTTCTGAGGTTTGCTCTGTCCGCAGTTGTAGCGCTTGCATGTGCAGCGTTTATGCTTTTGCCCGTTTATAATGCTTTAAAGCTTGGTAAATTTGATTTTACCCAGCCTGATTTCAGTTATGCCACTCAGTTTTCGCCGCTGGATTTCTTCCCGCAGCTTATGGCGGCTCAGTATGATTCCGTTAACGTACAGGGGCTTCCGGAAATTTACTGCGGTCTTCTTACAGTTGTTCTTGTTCCGCTTTTCTTTTTGAACAAGGAAATAAAAACTTTAAAAAAGGCAGGCTATGCGCTGCTTGCGGGCGTTCTGTTCTTCTGTATGTATATAAGACCTGTAGATATGGTTTGGCATGGCTTCCAGATGCCTAACTGGCTTCCGTTCAGGTATTCGTTTACGTTTTCGTTTGTGCTGCTCTGTATGGCGGCAGAGACCTTTAAAAGCTTAAAGGGTATAAAGCTTACGGCTATAGGCGGTACCCTTGCCGGAATAACAGCTTTTCTGCTGATAACCGAATCGAGAAATATAGAGCATATAGCTTCGAGGGATATTTGGATATGTATCGCGCTGTCGGCGGTTTACTGCGCTTTCATTTTCATAGCAAGAAAAAAGGAAAAGGCGCTTGCGGTTGCAGTGCCTGTAATGATACTTGCCGTGTCCGGAGGCGAGCTTTTGTATAACTGCGTCGACACGTTAAAAGCCGAGGACAAGGAAATAAGTTATTCCGAACGTTCCACATGGTATAATTTTATCGACAACGGAAGAGAGGTTACTCAGAAGCTTTATGATTATGACGATAGCTTCTACCGTGCGGAAAAAACCTTTCACAGAATGATTAACGACAACGCGGCTTTAGGACTCAGAGGCGTCAGTCATTCAAGCTCTGTAATGAACGCTAAGCTTCTTAAATTCCTGGAGGCGATGGGATATTCCACAAGTACGTACTATTCAAGATACGACGGAGCTACCCCTATAACGGATTCCCTGCTTGGCATAAAATATGCAATGGACAGAAATAATAAGGCTGACGTTGGAACTGAAAACTATAAGCGGTTGGTTAATTCAGCATATAATCAGGTGTTTTCCTATGAGTATACTGATGAAAGCGATAAGGAAAGAATAATTGATGTTTATGAAAATCCATATGCTCTTTCAATCGGATATATGGCGGACGAATCAATAACGAATATTCAAAGGTTCGGAAATGATAATACTTTCAACAGCCAGAATATATTGCTCAGTACCTTATCAGGAAATACGGATATTGATCTGACGACCGGACAGTTCAATTCATTCAATGAATATTTTAAGAGGATAGAAGTCAATCCGGAAGATTTTGTTCTTAATAATGTAACGACTTCTCCTTACGGAAATCAGACGATGTATACGGCGGCTGAAAGCGGCGATCCTACTGTGGATATGTTTATAACGGTACCGTCTGATAAGCCTATTTATATATTTTTTAAGACTGAAAATCAGAAAGCTGTAAACTTGTGGTTAAGTCAAACACAGGATGAAAACGGAATGTATACAGATCATGAATTTGTCGGCACCTATTTTGAAAATCATGATTATCATACTCTTGAGCTTGGAACCTTCGAGCCCGGATCCGTTATAAATCTACGTATGACTGTAGCAAATGAGTATACAATAGTAAAGGACTTTTTCTTTTATGAATTTGACGAGGAGCTTTTCGCCGATTCTATAAATACCTTGAAGCAGAATCAGTGGAATATTACAGAGGCCGGCGGTCGACGGATTGAAGGAACAATTACAGCCGGCGAAGGTCAGATAATGATGACAAGCATTCCTTATGAGCCGGGCTGGACGGTTAAGGTCGACGGCAAGAAAACTGAATATATTGAGGTTGCCGAGGCTCTTATAGGAATTAAGCTTGCACCGGGCGAGCATACCGTGGTTATGACTTATACTCCGCCGGGATTAACTTTCGGAATAATAACTTTGATAATCGGAATCGTATGTATTGTATTTATTTACAGATATGACAAAAGAAACAATAAAATTCTGATTGCAAGGTACCGTTCACAGGATATGGCTGAAACAAAGAGTAAAAAATCCGGAAATAAAAAGAAAAAATAATAAATAAGGGGGCGCTAAAAAGCGTTCCCTATTTTAAATTTAAACATGGAATTTGCAGACTGCCGTTATACGGCGGAGGAAGGGAGAGAAAACCGATGTCTGAAAAAGCTATGACAATTGTTTATGAGGTCGGTAACAGCCTCTATGTTAATTTAACCAATAAATGTCCCTGTAGCTGTACATTCTGCATAAGGCAGAACTGCGACGGCGCTTATGGCTCTGACAGTCTTTGGCTTGAGCATGAGCCTTCGGCGGAAGAGATTAAAGACGCGCTGAAAAAGGCGGGTTTTAAGAAGTATAATGAAATAATATTCTGCGGATACGGAGAGCCTACCGAGCGTATAGACATTCTTGTTCTTACGGCGGAATTTATAAAGAAAAACGGAGGTCCTCCTGTAAGACTGAATACAAACGGCTTGTCAGACCTTATCAATAAAAAGCCTACGGCTCATATGCTGGAGGGAAGGGTGGATACGGTTTCTATAAGTTTAAACGCAGGTACCATGGAAGAATATATAAAGGTGACAAGACCGTCTTTTGGAGAAGAAGCGTTTTACGCAATGCAGGAATTTGCTTCTGAATGTAAGAAGTATGTTGATAATGTCGTTTTTACTGTTGTTGACGTTATAGGCGAAGACGAATTAAACGCGTCCCGTATGCTGGCTGACAAGCTGGGAATTAGGCTTAGAATAAGAAAATATGAAAGCTGATAAATAAAAAAGAACGCATTAAAAGCGAAGCAGTCAATAGTTAGTATACTACTTCACTTTAAAAGCGTTCCTTTTTATTTATTTCCTAAGGCGCTGATTCCTTAAAATCGTATTGATGAAATAATCAAGCTTTCCCTTGTTTCTTTCATTTATTCTGTTGAATTTCTCAAGAAAATCTTTTTCATCTTCTGATAGGTTATTCTTTCCTGATTTTAAATTTGTCAGACCGGCTATGTAGTCGATGGAAACATTATAATACTCCGCAAGATTAATTACCATATGAAATGGAATTTCTCTTTTGCCGGATTCATATCTCTGATATTGAACCTGGCTGGTATTTAAATATGATGCAATTTCCTTCTGAGTTTTATCTGCATCCTCGCGTAAATCTCGTAATCTTTGATAAAAAAACATAACTTCTCACTCCTAAAATTGTCATATTTTTAATATTATATAGCAAACTATATGGTTATATTTGACATTCTAACCGAATGGTGTTATAATTCAATATACAAACACCGAATAGTTATTAGAACTTTTCGGCTTATTTCAAATCGCTCCGGTAAGCTCCTGAATTATATCATCATCAAAAATTAAGACTTCCCCAAAAGGTTTTGATTTGATTTATCGGAGCGATTTGAAAAAGGCTGAATTAATTTATGCGGATACTTTTTTAGTATCCGCATAATTGTTTTTATACAGTAAATCCTTTTGCTCTCAGACCGTCAATGGCGTCGCCAAGTACTGCGGCATTAGTGCTTGATACCGAATGAAGCAGATATATTCCTCCGCCGTGAGCGGAAGATACTATCCGTTCCAAGGCCTGTGACGGATCCGGCTGATCGTCAGTTTTCCAATCGACGTAAGCAAAGCTCCACATCAGAGTTTTATATCCCAATTCGCTTGTTAGAGCAAGGGACTGTTCCGAAAATTCACCGCAGGGAGGGCGCAGGTACTGCATTTCATACCCGTATTTTTCCGCAACAAAATCATGAAGACTCATAATTTCTTCCTTGAGAGATTCAGATGAAAGATCCGGCATCGAGGCATGCGACATGCCGTGGTTGCCTAATATATGTCCTTCATCGACCATTCTCCTTACTAAATCCTCTTCCTTTTTAGCGTAATCTCCGGTTAGGAAAAATATTGCTTTCACATTCTTTTCCTTTAAAACGTCAAGAATCGGAGCAGTGTAGCCGTTTTCATAGCCCTGATCGAACGTAAGGATTATACGGTTTTCATCGTTTGTCAATGCATATGCGTCGTATTTTCCATATTGAGAATTGAAATCCACCGCGCCTAACGGACAGTTTTTGCAGTCAGTTTCTTTCCCCTGGCCATAACCCGATTTATTATTGCTCATCGCCTGAGCTGCGGCTCCGGGCATGGTAAAGAGTATCATAGCGGCCGTCATAGCCGCGGCTATTTTTTGTTTTAATATCATCAGGTCACCTCGTACCGGAATTTATTTAATCCGGTGTAAATAGTATGCGACAGGTTCTTTTTCATATGCAAGGTAAGCTTTTCAAAAAAGCGTGGAATAAATAAGAAAAAATAAAGGGACGTTTTAGACGTCCCTTTTATTTTTATAATTTGCTTAGCCGCAGCAGTTTGAACGGCGTACAAAAGAGTTGCAGTCTGTACATTCAGGAACAGTAGGATCAGCCTCGTGAGTTCCAACCTTGATAGCGTCCAGAGAGCAGTAATCTTCAGTCCGCATATTGTGCTCGCACTGCTTGACTGTACAGTGGATGTTTGAATTCTTCTTCTTTGATTCCATGTTAAATCACCTTTTTCATAAAGTTTAATTCTCAATCCATTAAGAGAACAATATTATTATGTACAGAAAATTTTTAAAAATTCATAAAAAACAGCGCATGTAAAAAATTAAGGCGTATATTTAAATCCGTGTTAAAACAACCGATAAAAATAATATGTATATAATTACAATTTATATACAAATAAACAAAAATTAAATTTTTATATTGACTTTATAAAATTAATTTGTTAATATGATATTATTCAGATTATATTCTGGATTTATTTAATATTTTTAAGGGGGATATGAAATGTCAGATTTAAATGAAAATCAGACAAACGAGCAGGTTCAGACTGCAGAAGTTTCTCAAAGCAATTCCGCAGAGTCTGCTTCCGCTTCGCCGGATCAAGCGTCGTTCGCCGGCGCCGAGCTTGTAGGAGGGGTTGAGCCGGCTAAGAAAAAACCTGTATTTTTGATTATAGCTATAATAGTGGTGATATTGGCGGCAGGCAGCGCTGCGGCATATAACTTTATACCATGGGTAAAAAATAATGTAAAAATGCTTTTAAATAGTCCCGAAGACTACTATGCTTGGGTTGAACAGGAAAACATTGAAAACGCTGCCGATAAGTTTTCTGAAGCTTACGGTAAAATGCTTGGTTCGTCTGCAACTTCAGAGGAATTTGAGTTTAAAGCGGATTTGGATTCTGCAAATGTCGGCGCGCTGATCGAGGAACTGACCGGTTCTCCGCTTTCTGAAAGCGGTATTGTTCTTCCGTCGAGCGTAGCAATAAAAAGCGGCGCTGATATTGATGAAAATGGAAATATCAAATCATCGTTAGTTTTTAATTCTGATGATAAAACACTTGCTACAATGAATTTATATATGATGGACGGAGTTTATTATTATCAGATTCCGGAGCTGTCGCCTTCTTACATATCCATGGATCTTGATACAGTTATGGAAGAAATGTATAGCGATATGGGAGTTGAGGAAGCGGCTTTTATAGAATCATATATGGATGCATTAATGTCCATATCTGCTGATCCTGAGTCTCTTAAAGAAATGCTCTCTGAAAAAGAGCTTAACGAGCTTATGGTAAAATATTTTACCATTGTTTTCGAGAATATTGACGACGTAGAGCTTGACAAAAGCATTGAATGCGAAGTAAACGGAGTTGAAACTACATATAATAAGCTTGAAGCAAATATTGATCAGGGAACCGTTTTCAGTATTGTCAAGGACGTTTTGAAAGAGGCTAAAAAGGATAAAACTCTTATTAAGCTAGTTGAAAAGTTCGGTTTAACTGAAGACGATTATACAGCGGCTGTCGATAGTCTGCTTTCGCAAATCGGAACAGTTAGCGTCAGCGGCGGAGATACTGTTTTAAAAATGTACGTTTACGTTGATTCCAACGGAAAAATCTGCGGACGTGAATTTGTTGTTCCTGATGAAGAAAATATCGATATCGGTTATATGACTGCAAAGGACGGTTCTGACAGTTCTTTTGACATTAAGCTTTTAGCAAATGACGAGGGTTTTCAGATCGTCGGAAATTGTGAAGAAAAATCCGGTAAGGAAAGCGGCAGCGCTAAGGTTACGTTTGCGGGATCGGGCGATAATATTGAATTTGCGATTAATTACAGCGATTTAGAAACTATTAATGAAGATAAAGGATATTTAAAGGGAGACGTTTCAGTTGACCTGACATCGTTAAACGGTCCGGTTATTACTGTAAACCTTGACTCGGACGGAAAGAGCCAATCAATTAAATCAGACATCACTGTCGACGGCAAAAATTACGGAACATGTCGCTGACCTCTAAGGAAGAGCTTACCGTGGATATTCCAGAATTTGATTCTTCTCAGCAGGTTTATCAGTATTCAGAGGATGGCGCACAGCTTGAGCAGTATATATCAAATGCAGATCTTGAAACCTTTATTAATAATATAGGCTCTGCCTTTGGAGTTGACGGTTTGGGAGCGTTAATGAGTGCGGCTATGTCTGATCAGAGCGGAGATGTTACAGGCGGATATACCGGAAGCGGCATAACAGACGGATCTGCCGGAGACATTACCTCAGGCTCAACGACAGGCGTCAGCGGAGATGTTACTTATGATTTTTCAAAGCTTGATATAAAGGTAAACGGACAGAGCGTCAAGCTTCCTGCCAAAATTGACGGACTTATAGATCAGGTTACAATTGATAAGGAAAAGGTTGAAGCCGGATATCTTGAAAGCTTTTATAATGATGATTATTCATTTGGATTAACTGTTGCTAATGAATCTGATACGGACGCGGCTCCGAAGGACTGCCTGATTTCAGGTATTGATGTTTCCGAGGGCTCGCCGGTTTCGGTTACAATCGACGGTTTTGCTGTCGGAGGCAACGTTGCGGATTTGGCGAATAAATACGGCGTAAAGCTACAGGATGCTAATAACGGATACTTCACCATTTATGATATATCGTCTGAATGGAACGAAATGGTAGTTTATTATTACGATGGAAAAATTTATGAAATAAATATAGAGTTTATGGAGTTTTAACTTTTAAAAATTAAACTGAAACGGTTGGATATAATTTCCAGCCGTTTTTGTTTATTTAAAACAACATATTATTAAAACCCGTTGACATGAAAAATTCTATATGATATAATATGATTGTTAATAAATTAACAATACGGATCTAATATAAAAACGGAGGTTTAAGATAATGAATATTTTTGTTTGCGTCGGAAGCTCGTGTCATCTGAGAGGATCCGCAAAAATAGTAGAACTTATAAAAGATGCGGTAAAGGAAAATAACCTTGAGGATAAAATAAAGCTTTCCGGAGCTTTTTGTTTGGGAAAATGTACAGAAGGGGTATCAATTAAAATTGACGATGAGATTATATGCGGCGTATCTCCGGACAATTTTGACGATATATTTAAAAAGCATGTTCTCGATAAGATATAAACGCCTGAAATACATATTGAAATGGAGCAGATTAAAATGATGGATTATTTGCAGCTTAAAAAGTTGAATTGTAAAAATTGCTATAAATGTATACGTCATTGTCCGGTTAAATCAATAAAATTTTCGGGAAATCAGGCGAATATAATAAATGATGAATGTATTCTCTGTGGAACATGCTTCGTAGTCTGTCCTCAGAACGCCAAGCAGATAAGAAACGACGTGTCAAGAGTCAGAGAGGCTATGTCGGGGGGAAAAAGAGTAGTTGCAAGCATAGCTCCGGCGTTTGCCGCAAATTATGAGGGAGTTACAATAGCCTCAATGCAGGACGCTTTGAAAAGACTGGGTTTTTATTTTGCGGAGGAAACGGCAGTCGGCGCGCAGCTTGTTACGTCTGAATATGAAAAATTAATACAGGAAGGCGGCCATAGCGTTATTATTTCTTCATGCTGCAATACTGTTAACACTCTTATACAGAAGTATTACCCCGGAGCGGTAAAATATCTGGCTGACGTTTTGTCGCCTATGCAGGCTCACTGTCAGAAGCTAAAGGACGAATATCCCGACTGTTATACCGTTTTTATAGGACCATGTATTTCTAAAAAAGAGGAAGCGGATAAATATAAGGGATTGGTCGATACTGTTCTGACCTTTGAGGAACTGACTGAATGGCTTAATGAAGAAGGAATCGAATTCAGACCGATGGAGGATACGGTCGAAAAGGGGCTGACAAGGCTTTACCCGACAAGCGGAGGAATACTTCGTACAATGTCGAGGAACAGTGAAAGATACAGTTATTTATCGGTTGACGGCACAGATAACTGTATTGCGGCTATCAAAGATGTAATTGACGGAAAAATAAGCGATTGCTTTATAGAGATGTCCGCATGTGCCGGAAGCTGCATAGGGGGACCGGCAATGGATAAGGAACACAGACAGCCTGTAACTGATTTTGTTGCTGTTGACAAATATGCCGGGAAAGAAAGGTTTAAAACAACTGAGGTTGACAGTGCGAAGCTTAAAAAGGAGTTCAAGGGAGAAATTCTGCACAGGGCAATGCCGAGCAGCAGGATTATTGAGGAAATTTTGCATAAAATGGGAAAAACCTCTCCTGATCAGGAGCTCAACTGCGGAAGCTGCGGATATGATACATGCCGTGAAAAAGCTATTGCGGTATATCAGAATAAGGCTGATTTTACTATGTGCCTGCCGTTTTTGAAGGAAAAGGCAGAGTCGTTTTCCGATAAAATAATAAGGAATACGCCGAACGGTATAATAGTTTTGAACGAGGAGCTTGAGGTACAGCAAATCAATAAGTCCGCGTGTGAAATAATGAACGTTAAAAACCCGTCTGATATTCTGAATTCGCCGGTAGTAAGAATACTTAATCCGCTTGAGTTTATTACCGTAATGGATACCGGAAGAAATATACACGATAAAAAGGTTTACCTTGCCGAATACGGTAAATATGTCGAGGAAACTATTATATATGATCCGGAATACCATATAGTCATGGGAATACTTAGAGACATAACCCAAGAGGAAAAGGATAAGGAAAAACGCGGTGAAATATGCAGTAATACGATCGAGATTACAGATAAGGTTATTGAAAAGCAGATGAGGACCGTTCAGGAAATCGCGTCGCTGCTGGGCGAAACTGTCGCAGAAACAAAGGTTGCGCTTACTAACTTAAAGGAGAGCCTGAGTGATGAATAATCTTTGCACCGATATAGGATACCGCAGTATCAATAAATACGGCGAACAGCTTTGCGGAGATCATGTTGAGGTTATAGAAAGGGGAGAGGATTATACCGTTCTTGTTCTTGCGGACGGTCTGGGAAGCGGCGTAAAGGCGAGTATACTATCAACTCTTACATCAAAAATCATTTCAACTATGATCGCCAATGAAATGAGTCTTGAGGACTGTGTTTCAACAATAGCCGCTACGCTGCCGGTATGCGAGGTCAGAAAGGTCGCTTATTCCACGTTTACAATAATGTGCGTTCGGAATAACAGTGAAGCGGAGCTGATACAGTATGATAACCCTCAGGTTATTTTACTCAGAAACGGCAGAAATTTTGATTATGAGAAAACCTCGTCTGAAACCGGCGGAAAAACGATATACACGTCAAAAATTCAGCTTTGTGAAAACGACGTATTTATAGCTATGAGCGACGGCGCAATCTTTGCGGGCGTAGGCAAATATATGAATTTCGGCTGGCAGAGAGAAAACATCATAGATTATATTGAAAAGCTGTATGAACCTAATTATACGGCAAAGGTTATTTCTACCCTGATACTTGACGAGTGCAACAGGCTTTATGGAAACGAACCGGGCGACGATACAACGGTAGCGGCAATAAAGATAAGACCAAGAAAGCCGGTCAGTCTTCTTTTCGGACCGCCTGCCGATCCTAAGGACGTAAATAAAATGATGGCTCTTTTCTTTTCGAAGGAAGGCAAGCATATAGTCTGCGGAGGCACCACGTCCTCGCTGGCGGCTCAATATCTTGGTACAGAGGTAATTCCCGATATGGATTACCTTGATCCTGAAATACCTCCTATAGCAGAGATAAAGGGAGTGGATCTTTCAACTGAGGGAGTCATTACCATGACAAGAGTATTGGAATATGCAAAAAGCTATATCTCGGACAACGAATGCTATTACGACTGGAGTACTAAACGTGACGGAGCCTCAAAAATTTCCAGAATTATTTTTGAAGAGGCGACAGACATAAATTTTTATGTGGGAAGAGCTAAAAACCCCGCGCATCAGAATCCGAATCTGCCGATCAATTTCAGCATTAAAATGAGGATAGTGGAAGAGCTTTCGGAATGTCTGAAGAAAATGGGAAAACGGATCAATGTAAGTTATTTTTGATGGAGGTCAAGAGCAATGAGAAAGTTTGACACAAAGGTACAGTATCTGAAATATAAAATATTACGAGAAGTTACAAAGCATGCTTTTGCCGGAAATCTCATGGATTGCTATACCGATATTCCGGGAGTTATCGTTAAAGGCGACGAATCTACTATGAGGTGCTGCGTATACAAGGAAAGAGCTATAGTCACAGAGCGTATCAAGCTTGCGCTTGGAGGAGATAAATCGAATCCTAACGTTATCGAGGTTATAGATATAGCGTGCGACGAATGTCCTGTCAGCGGCTATAACGTGCTTCATGATCTTTGCAGAGGCTGTATAGCCCATCGCTGCGAGGATGTCTGTATGAAGGGCGCTATAGATTTCGATAAGGATCAGAAGGCGGTTATAAACAAGGATAAGTGCGTTGAGTGCGGAAGATGCTCGACTGTATGTCCTTACGGAGCGATCGTAAACAGAAAGCGTCCGTGTGAAAGAGCGTGTAAGGTAAACGCTATACATATGGGCAAGTCAAAATGCGCTGAAATTGACAATGATAAATGTATATCCTGCGGGGCTTGCGTATATCAGTGTCCTTTCGGAGCAGTTATGGACAAATCCTTTATTTTAGACGTTATAGAAATGATAAAGAATAAGGACAAAAACGACGATAAGCTTTATGCGGTAGTCGCACCGTCTATTTCAAGCCAGTTTTCATATGCTAAGCTTGGTCAGGTGGTTACAGGCATAAAGGAACTGGGCTTCCATACAGTGGTAGAAGCGGCGTTAGGAGCTGATATGGTAGCTTATGCGGAAGCTCAGGAGCTTGCTGAAAAGAAATTCCTGACCAGCTCTTGCTGTCCGGCGTTTGTTGATTATATTGAAAAACAATTTCCTGTAATGAAGGAGCATGTTTCTCATAATTTATCGCCTATGGCTACTATTGCAAAATATATCAAGGAAACAGATGAAAACGCAAAAATTGTTTTTATCGGACCTTGTACGGCTAAAAAAATGGAATTTCAGAAGGAAAGAGTAAAGCCTTATATCGACAGCGTTATAACCTTTGAAGAGCTTCAGGCGTTGTTTGACGGAAGGGAAATAGATATAACAAAGCTTGAAGAGGACGTGCTTGACAACGCTTCATATTACGGACGTATATTTGCAAGAAGCGGCGGTCTTGCGGACGCCGTAAGTCAGGCGCTTTCCGAGCATGGAATTGAGGACTTTAAATATGATCCCGTTTCATGCGATGGTATTGAAGCATGCAGAGTAGCCTTGCTTAAGGCTTCAAAAAATGTTTTGCCCAATAATTTTATTGAAGGAATGGCTTGCAGCGCGGCTGTATAGGCGGCGCCGGTTGTCTTACGCACGGCGTTAAGGATAAGAATGAGGTTGATAAGTACGGAAGAGAGGCCATGGAAAAAACCATTACAAGCGCGATTAGTTTTACGCAATAATTTTATATAAAAAATGTGCGGAGATTCCGCATATTTTTTTTGAATTTTGAACATTGACAAAAAAAGCTGGAATTGTTATAATATAACGGTTAACAGTTAAACGTTTAACAGTAGGAGGCGATAAAAATTTACTGTGACATTATTAACCGTCTGGAAAAGGCTCATCTTCTGCGCAGGATTTATTGTCAGCGTCTTACGGCAAAATCCAAGCTGCATTTCGGTCAGATTCCGGTAATGAATTATATATCGGAAAACGACGGCTGTACACAGGCGGATATTGCTGAAAGGCTTCAGGTGACTGCCGCCTGCGTTGCAACGTCTACAAAAAGACTTCAGAAATCCGGTTTTATTACGAAAACAATTGATGAGGATAATCTGAGATGCAAAAGGCTTAGCCTAACTCCATTAGGGAAAAAGGCGCTTGACGAATGTCACGCTCCTTTTGACGAATATGATAATTATATATTCAGGAATATAAATGCCGATGAAATTAAAAATGCGGAAATATTTCTTGATAAGCTGATTTATAATATGGAGGAGGCAATAGGCGATAATCACAGCGGAGCTGATTTTTATGAAATAAACAAACTTATCAGGCGAGTAAGGGAAGAAAAGGAGGAAAATAAGGATATATGATCAGAAAAATTATTTCCTGCATCGGCGAATACAAAAAATATGCGATATTAACGCCGGTAATTATTATCGGCGAGGTTTTGATGGAAATTATGATACCTTTTGTTATGGCTAAAATACTGGACGTGGGTATAAACGGAGACGGAGGAATACCTTACATAATAAAAATGGGAATCGTTATGCTGCTTATGGCCGCTTTTTCTCTTATCTGCGGAGCGCTTGCCGGAAAATTCGCGGCAACGGCGGGTATGGGATTTGCAAAAAATGTCCGTAAAGAGCTTTTTAATAAAATTCAGGATTTTTCATTTAAAAATGTAGATAAATTCAGTACGGCTTCTTTGGTAACTCGTCTTACAACAGATGTTACTAATACTCAGAACGCCTTTATGATGATAATCAGAACAGCAGTTAGAGCGCCTATGATGATGATAGGAGCAACCATAATGGCCGTTACTATAAACCTGAGACTTTCCGTTATATTTTTTATTGCAATACCGTTTTTGGGAATCGCTTTGTTTCTTATAGGCTCTCATGCTCATCCTCGCTTTCAGAAGATGTTGAAAAAGTATGACGCTATGAACGCGTCAGTTCAGGAAAATCTGATAGGTATACGAGTAGTTAAGGCCTTTGTCAGGGAAAAGCATGAAAATAAAAAATTTGAAGCCTCTGCCGACGATGTAAGAAAGGCCCAGCTTTTCGCGGAAAAACTTGTAATTTTAAATAATCCGATAATGCAGCTTACTATGTATGCAAGTATTGTTGCGATTTTCTGGTTCGGCGGAAATATGATAATAGGCGGAACAATGGAAACGGGTCAGCTTACCAGCTTTCTTACTTATGTGACTCAGATTTTAATGTCGCTTATGATGATTTCATTCATTTTCATTATGTGTATTATTTCAAGGGCGTCAATCGCCAGAATTTCCGAGGTTTTAAATGAGCAGCCGGATATTTGCGACGGTTCGGGAAAGGACGTGTTCGTAGGCGACGGTTCAATTAAATTTGAAAACGTATCGTTCAGCTATGTAAACGATGAATCAAACTGCGCCCTTACCGATATAAATCTTGAGATAAAATCAGGTGAAACCATAGGTATTATAGGCGGAACAGGATCTTCTAAGACAAGTCTTGTTCAGCTTATTCCGAGGCTTTACGATACTACCTCCGGAACGGTATACGTAGGCGGTCATGACGTTAAGGAATACAGCCTCGAGCATTTGAGGGACGAGGTTGCGATGGTGCTTCAGAAAAACGTTTTGTTTTCAGGCACAATAAAAGAAAACCTAAAATGGGGAAATGAAAACGCTGATGACGATGAAATAATCGACGCCTGCAAATCGGCTCAGGCTCATGACTTTATAATGTCCTTTCCGACGGATACGATACTGATCTGGGACAGGGCGGCGTAAATGTTTCCGGAGGGCAGAAGCAGCGTTTATGCATCGCAAGAGCGCTGCTGAAAAAGCCTAAAATTATAATACTCGACGACAGCACCAGCGCGGTTGATACCGCGACTGACAGTAAAATCCGGCAGGCGTTCAGAGAAAAGCTTGCCGATACGACAACTATAATAATAGCTCAGAGAATTTCTTCGGTAAGCGACGCCGATAAAATCATCGTTCTTGACGACGGCCGGATAAGCGGTATAGGAACTCATGAGCAGCTTATTGAATCTAATGAAATATATCGGGAGGTTTACGAATCTCAGCAGAAAGGAAGTGACCGATAATGCCCGGACCGCAGAAAAGAGCGATCGGCAAACCGCAGAATACTTTTGCTACTCTTCGGAGAATATTCAGCTATATGAGTGAATTCAAGCTTAAATTATTTGTGATTTTTATAGCGATTGTAATTAGCTCGGTGGCGTCGGTTGCAGGTACTTATATGCTAAAGCCAATAATCGACAATTATATCGAACCCTTTATCGGCAAGGAAAATCCGGATCTTAGCAAGTTTATTGGGATGCTGGTTCTAATGTCGTTTATATATATCATAGGCGCGGCGTCCTCGTGGCTTTTTAACAGAGTAATGATAAGCGTCGCTACAAAAACGCTTTATAAAATACGCGTCGATATGTTCAGCAGAATGGAGTCTCTTCCTATAAAGTATTTCGATACTCACACCCACGGCGAGATAATGAGCCGTTATACCAATGATTCGGACGCTGTAAGAGAAATGCTTACAAACAGTATCGCTCAGTTTATTTCATCAGGAATAACAGTTGTAAGCGTTTTCTGCATGATGCTTGTTCTGAGCTGGCAGCTTACTATTATAGTTGTGGCAATGCTTGGCGTTATACTGCTGGTTATAAAGAATATCGGCGGAAAAAGCGGAAAATATTTCAAGGACCAGCAGCGGGCGATAGGAGCTGCAAACGGATATATCGAGGAAATGATAGAGGGACAGAAGGTAGTTAAGGTTTTCTGTCATGAGGAAAAATCCAAAGAAGGCTTTGAAAAAATTAACGAAAGACTTAGAGAAGCGTCAACCAACGCAAACACTTATGCAAATATACTTATGCCGGTGATGAACAATCTGTCTTATATACATTTTGCCGTTACGGCGATGGCAGGAGGAATTATAGCTGTTTTAGGATATATAACCTTCGGAGCAGCAGCGGCTTTTTTACAGTATACAAGACAGTTTGCAATGCCTATTACTCAGATTTCGCAGCAGTTCAACGCCGTGCTTTCGGCGCTTGCAGGCGCTGAAAGAATATTCAATCTCATAGACGAGCAGCCGGAAACGGACGATGGATATGTAACTCTTGTATATGCTCAGAAGGATGAAAACGGCGGGCTCCATGAAGCTGACCACAGAACCGGGTTATGGGCTTGGAAGCATCCTCATCATGATGGAACGCTGACATATACCGAGGTGAGAGGTAAGGTTACCTTTGATAATGTGGTTTTCGGATATAATGAAGACAAGACCGTTCTCAACGGTATAACGCTTTATGCGAAGCCGGGACAGAAAATCGCTTTCGTAGGCTCGACGGGCGCCGGAAAAACGACGATAACAAATCTGATAAATCGTTTTTATGATGTTCCGGACGGAAAAATAAGATATGACGATATTAATATCAATAAAATAAAAAAAGCTGATTTAAGGCGTTCACAGTCGATAGTACTTCAGGACACTCATTTATTTACGGGAACAATAGCGGACAATATACGATACGGAAAGCTTGGAGCTTCTGATGAGGAGGTAAGGTCGGCGGCTGTGCTCGCTAATGCCGATACTTTTATCAAGCATCTTCCTGACGGATATAATACAATAATAACAGGCGACGGAGGTAATCTGAGTCAGGGACAGCGTCAGCTTCTGGCAATTGCAAGAGCGGCCGTCGCTGATCCGCCTGTGCTTATTCTCGACGAGGCAACAAGCTCCATAGATACGCGTACAGAATCACTTATCGAAAAGGGCATGGACAGTCTTATGGAGGGAAGAACTGTTTTTGTTATTGCTCACAGGCTTTCTACAGTAAGAAATTCACATGCTATAATGGTAATGGAAAACGGCAGAATAATTGAAAGAGGCAATCATGAGGATCTGATTGAACGCCGCGGAAGATATTATCAGTTATATACGGGTATGTTTGAGCTTAGTTAATTTTGCGTAAAATTGCATGAAAATCATATTTATTATTATATGATGTTTGTCTATTATACATATTGAACAAATCTCAAAAATTGTGTATTATAAGAGTATCTGATTAAAGAGTGAAGCATATGCCGGAGTAATTCGCCTGATCCGGTAAAAAGATAAACAGGTGAAAAAGCGGGCCGTTAGCGTATAAAAAACGGCAGAATGGAGATTTTACCTATGAAAATTAAAAGAATACTTGCATGCGTTTGCGCGTCAATGCTTATGGCGCTTTCCTTCACAGCCTGCGGCGATTCTGACAAAAAATCGGATAAGTCGTCTTCCGAAGTAGTTACAGAGGCTCCTACGGAAGCTGCAACAGAAGCTGAGACAACCGCTGATTCCTCCTCTGCGGCGGATTCTAATGCCGGCGGAACTAACGGTCAGGTTAATGCGATTGTAGTAGAGGATAGTATTGTTGCTGAAGACGGCGACGCTTATCTTGCCTTTGCAGACGGCAGATATGTCGGCTATTATTGGGGAACAGACGCCGATACATTAGCTTATGCCGCTACTAACGCTAAAATTGAGGGTAACGGACAGTATACTGTTGCGCTTGACGCTACTACAAACGGTTACAATCAGACAACGGGATACAGCGATATGCAGGGACTTACATTTGCGGCTGTAATTGTAAAAAACGGCACGACGCTTTATCCGAATATGATTATTTCAATAGACAGCATTAAGCTTGACGGAAAAGAAATTGAAATGACAAAGAAGCCTTATACGTCCTCAGACGACGGTAAGGAAATGAGATCCAATATTTATAACAGCTATGTAAACGCTGACGAAGTTGCTTCAGACGCAAGAACTGCGGACGGCGATCTGACAAACTGCTCTCCTCAGGTAGTTGATCCTGCTTCATTTGCAACATATCAGAAAATTGAGGTTACTTTTACAGTTTCAGGTCTTTGATCTCTGTAAGCTGATGAAAAAAGCGGTATAGGAAAGCTATACCGCTTTTTTATTATCTTTTAGTCTGTCCTTTATTTTGGGTATTATCATTAAAACTGCTATTGAAAACAGAGTCGTTGACGCGGTAAGCGCGTATACAGGATAAAAAAATACCGCTGCAAGGGAAATCGCCGAAAGAATCGGAGTTATTATAAGGCATTTTCTGCGGTTTTTTGCAATTTGTTCGCTGTCAAGAGGCTTATTTGGATTTTCAACAGGAGAGAATAGCAGCATTGAAATAAACGTAAACGCACAGCATATTATTACTGCCGCAACAGAAAGCTTTTTCGGTAAAAAATATGAAAAAATAAGTATTGAGGAAAAAACTCCTGTGAATACAATGTTGCACTTCAAATAGCTGTCTGCATGATATCCCCCGCATAGTTGCCTGAGCGGTATAAAATAAACGAGAAATATAACGGCGTCAGAAATACGTCCGCTTATTATTCCGATAATCAAGGCGATAAGTATACCCGCTAATCCTGATATAAGCACTTCATATCCATATTGATAAATTTCACTTTTACCGCTGTCGATGACAGATTTCCGACATAAAAAATCAGTTAATTTTCGACTGATAAATGTAATCATTAAAAATACCCCCTTCTTTACACATTTTACCATATAAAATCGAAATATGTATAAATAAACTGTGTACGATTTATGTACAAATTGTTAACGGCGTTTATATCATATAATTTGAATATTTTTTGTTTATGGTTGACTTAAATATATAAAAAGTGGTATAATTATGTTAATTTGCTGATAGGGGAGAATTGTAATGAAAACAAAAAAAGCATTGCTATGTTTTGGCGCAGCGGCGACTTTGTTTCTTTATGGGTGTGAAAGTAAAGATAATAACGGCAGCTCGTCAGCCGATAGCTCCGGCTCTGTAATTACAACGGCTGTTCAGAACACTGTACCGACTGCTAAATCGCCGGATTATTCAGAATCTTCTTATACAAGACCTTCTTATGGTAATTATGCTTTTACAAGAAAAAGAGAATCCTTGAGAATTGATAGAGATAAATATTTTAGGGATATACTTATTGAGGACGGCATGGATGAGGATTCCGTTGACGATATAATGAAGAAATTAGAAAAGTCTAAAGAAGAAAGCACAAGAACAACTCTAAGTCAAGAGGAAATGCGTAAAAAATATCTCGGAGAATAAAATTAAAGAGGTTTAAAATATGAAATTAGGAATGGTCGGACTCCCAAATGTGGGAAAGAGTACACTTTTTAATGCGTTAACAAATGCAGGAGCAGAATCTGCTAATTATCCTTTTTGCACTATTGAAAAAAATATAGGGATAGTATCCGTCCCGGACGAGCGTCTTGACAGACTTGCGGAAATGTATAATCCGGAGAAATTTACGCCGGCAACTCTTGAATTTGTAGATATTGCAGGGCTTGTAAAGGGCGCGTCCAAGGGAGAGGGACTTGGCAATAAATTTTTGGCCGATATAAGAGAAGTAGACGCGATTGTGCATGTTGTTCGATGCTTTGAGGACATAGATATCATACATGTTGACGGAGAGATTAACCCTGCAAGAGATATTGAAACGATAAATCTCGAGCTTATATTTTCCGATATTGAAATGATTGAAAGACGGATTGACCGGAGCAGGAAGCTTGCAAAGGGCGATAAAAGGTATATATCGGAAATTGATTTTCTTGAAAGACTGAAAGGACACCTTGAGTCGGGTAAATCTGCAAGGGCTTTTGATTATACCGACGACGAAAGGGATATTATAAAGTCTACTCCGCTGCTTTCAGGAAAGCCTGTAATTTATGCGGCTAATCTCTGTGAAGAGGATTTTATAAATAATATTGAAAATAATGAAAATTATAATATGGTAAAAAAAATTGCCGAAGAGGAGCATTCGGCAGTACTCCCTATATGCGCACAGATTGAAGCGGAAATCTCGGATATGGAGCCGGAAGACAAGGCTATGTTTTTGGACGAGATGGGCTTGAAGGAATCGGGACTCAACCGTATTATAAAGGAAGGATATGCGCTGCTGGGCCTTATTTCATATCTTACTGCGGGGAAGCCTGAAGTAAGAGCATGGACTATAAAAAAAGGAACCAAGGCTCCTCAGGCAGCGGGTAAAATACATACTGATTTGAAAAGGGATTTATCCGCGCAGAGGTTGTCGGCTTTAATGATTTGATGAAATGCGGAAGTATGGCGGCTGCAAAGGAAAAGGGACTTGTCAGACTGGAGGGCAAGGAATATGTAATGCAGGACGGTGACATTGTTCTTTTCAGGTTTAACGTGTAGCATAAAAAAACAGGATGCAAAAAAGCATCCTGTTTTTAGTAAATAATAATATTAAATATGTTGGAGAAGTTATTTTAATGAACGATTATAAATTTCTATATAATGAGGCGTTGAATGCAAGAAATAATTCATATGCGCCTTATTCTGATTTTAAGGTGGGGGCGGCTCTGCTTACCTTGGACGGAAGTGTTTTTACAGGCTGCAATGTTGAAAACGCTTCTTATTCTCTTGGCTGCTGTGCAGAAAGAACAGCGTTTTTTAAGGCAGTTTCAGAGGGAAAAAATCAGTTTTCGGCAATTGCCGTTGCCGGAGGCAAAAATAATGCCGGAGTAGTTTGTTATCCCTGCGGAGCATGTCTTCAGGTTATGACAGAATTTTGCGATAAGGATTTTAAAATCGTGTTATCCGATAGGGTATTAAATTTATCGGAATTATTGCCGTATACATTTGAAATAGATTAATACATGGATTTCTTAATGTTTCAATAACATTGAAATTGTATGAATTTTATAAAAGTTATTGACAAATGCATGGAATAATGTAATAATTAAAGCATAAGAAATTATCGGGGGGAAATCAATGAAAAAAATAACTGCTTTTTTATCCGCAGCCGTTTTGACTTTTACATCATTTTCTACGGGAGCATACGGCTCCGGTCAGGCGGAAGCCGCGGATATTAAGTTAAATTATGCTGAAGCGCTTCAGAAATCTATTTATTTTTACGAGTGTCAGCAGGCGGGGCCTCTTCCTGAATGGAATCGAGTCGAATGGCGCGCAGATTCCACGGTCGATGACTTTATTAAAGGAGGATGGTATGACGCGGGGGATCATGTTAAATTCAATCTTCCTATGGCCTATTCGGCCTCTATGGTTGCATGGGGTCTTTATCAATACCCGGATGGGATTGATAAATGCGGAGAAATGACTAATTATGTAAATAACCTTACCTTTGTTCTGGATTATCTCGCCGAATGCGATCTCGGCGATAAAGTAGTATTTCAGGTTGGAAACGGTCAGCAGGATCATACATGGTGGGGTCCGGTTGAGCTTTATGAATACGGCATGAATGAAAACGGCAATTATAACGGCAGACCATATTATGCAGGCACGAAATGCTCGGCCGCTTTCGGCGAAATGGCGGCGGCTCTTGCGGCAGGATACTGCGCTTTGCAGGGACGTTCGGACAAAACTGATTATTACCTTGAGCATGCTGAAATATTTTTAAAATTGCGGATACGGCAAAGAGCAACGCCGAATATGACGACAGTGACGCGCAGGGCTTTTACCGTTCGTCGCATTTTTATGACGAATTGTTCTGGGCTGCAAACTGGCTCTATAAGGCTACCGGAAATAAAGAATATCTTGATAAAGCTACGGGCTATATACCATTTCTTGACAAGGAGCTTGGCTCTGACGAATTAAAATATACATGGGCAATGTGCTGGGACGATGTTATGCAGGGAGGCATGGTTCTCTATGCTCAGAATACAAAGAACCAGACATATATAGACCGCGTTAAGAAGCATCTGGATTACTGGACTTATAATGTGACACAGCTTGAGGGCGGTCTCAGATGGATTGATTCATGGGGCTGTCTCAGATATGCAACTTCCGCAGCGTTTTTAACTGCGGTTGCATGCGATACTCTTCCGCTTGGGGATACGGCTGATTATAAGTCATTTTATGAAGCGCAGGCCAATTATTGCCTTGGAGATAATCCGCTGAATCAGAGCTTTGTAGTAGGTTACGGTGAAAATTATCCGCTTAACGCCCATCATAGAACCGCACATGCGTCATGGAACAACGACTTAAGCAACCCTCCGAATAATAGACATATTCTTTACGGCGCATTAGTAGGAGGCCCTACTCAAAATGGAGAATATGAGGACGACAGACAGAATTTTATTAACAATGAGGTCGCGTGCGATTATAATGCGGGCTTCACCGGTCTTTTAGCAAAAATGACCTATGAATACGGCGGAGCAACAGATCCTGATTTTCCTGAGCCTGAAAAGCGTGACGATGAATTTTACGTTGAAGCGGCTCTAAAGCAATCGTCAGGCAGCGGTGTTTCACTGAGTCTTAAATTTACCAATCATACTGCTTGGCCGGCGAGAGTTGTTGACAATATGTCTTATCGTTATTACTTTGACGTATCGGAGGTTATTTCGGCAGGTTATTCTCCAAACGATATTGTCGTAAGAGTCGACCGAGATCAGGCTCTTATGTACGGCGAAGAATATGCCGCTGTTATTTCGCCTATAACCCAATACAAGGATAATGTTTATTATATAGAGGTTTCATATCCTAACGGAGCGGCAGCGCTTCCGATTTCAGAGGGAAGACATCAGTGTGAAACAATGCTCGCTTTGGTATATCCGAATTACGGATCCGGCTGGGACGCTTCAAATGATTATTCCAATCAGGATATTCTGAATGCGGAGGAAGGTATTAAAACCGACAAGATAACTGTTTATCATAACGGAAAGCTTGTTTTCGGAATAGAGCCGGACGGTACTTCGCCTGATCCTACCGAAGAAGACTTGCCGGCGCTAAAAGGCGACGTTAATTTGGACGGAAAAATTTCGTCAGCGGATATTGTTGCAATCAATAAATATTTACTTAATTTAAATGCAATTTCTGAAGAGGCGTTCAATAATGCCGATTATAATTCAGATAAGGCGGTAAACGTATTTGATTCCATTGGAATCAGAAAACTTATATTAAATAAATAGTAAAATAAAAGCGGCTGTTTAATGGGGCGGTGAATTAAGAAAACATTTTAGCAAGGAACGGTGTAGCCAAACGGCTATGCCGTTCTTTGCTGTTTTTCCGTTGTATTTTGGGCTTTTTCTTTCGCCCGTTCAAAATCAAATGCACCGATGAAGTTATATACAATCGTGATTTCCCTTGTCTTGGATTTTTTGTCGGTATGGGAAACTTCGATACGATCTATAAACTCCCGTAGCATAGCAGCGTCAAGCTGCTGCATATCGGTGTACTTCTTTACCGCGCTGATAAACGCTTTAACGTTGGTCTTTTGTTTTTCCTGCTGCTTGATTTCTTCCCGTAGCACTTCTGCCATAGCTTTTAGATTGCTCTGCTCCAATTCGTAATCATGGGACATTTTGATAAACCGTTCGTCAGATAATTTCCCGGTTACATTGTCCTCATATAAATGCATAAACAGATTATCCAACTCGGCAATACGGCTTTCGGCTTTGGAAAGTGTTTCGCGCTTGCAGGAAAACTCTGCGTCGCGCTCTCGCAAACGGCTGTCTGCTGCTTCCTGCACAAACTCGGCTTCAACTCTGTTACATAGTCGATTGCTTCCCGTAGGTTTTTCAAAACGATTTCATACAGAACAACATTTTTGATTGAATGGGTCGTACACAAGTCTTTGCCTTTGCGATAGGTTGAACAGATAAAATATTTCTGTTCTTCGGTGAAGTTCGTTGCTCGGCATTGATACATTTTACCGCCGCACTCTGCACAATAAAGCAGCCCGGAGAAAATACCCATATCGCCCATTTTGGTGGGGCGGCGGCGGGATTTGCGTATGTTCTGCACAATGAGAAATACACTTTCCTCTACAATCGGCGGCTGCGTGTTCTCAAAGATCACCCATTCGGACGGGTCGTTCCACAACTTCTTTTTGCTCTTGTAGGATTGCTTGCGGGTTTTGAAGTTTACAGTATGCCCTAAATACTCTATCTTTTCAAGCATACGGGAAACCGTTTCATTCGTCCACTTGTACGGGTTTGCCCCCGGCTTCGGCTTGTTGCCGACTTTCATACCCTTTGACAACCAATAGAACGTAGGATTGAGGATTTCGCTTTTCTCTAACCATTTTGCAATTTGTGTCGGTCCCATGCCGGAAACGCACAATGCGAAAATCTGCTGCACAACGGCTGCGGCTTCCTCGTCAATAATCCACTTCTTTTTGTTGTTGGGGTCTTTCATATAGCCATAAGGCGGGATTGTAGTAAGGTGTTCGCCGGATTTTCCCTTTGATTGCCAAGTAGCGCGTATCTTCTTTGAAGTGTCGCGGGCATACATTTCATTGAACACGTTGCGGATTGCGGTAAACTCGTTTTCGCCCCGCGTACTGTCAACTCCGTCATTGACCGCGATAAAATGCACGCCAAAATCGGGGAACAGCATATCGGTGTAGAAACCGACTTGCAGATAATCACGCCCGAAACGGGACATATCTTTGACGATAACGCGCTTGATTTTTCCAGCTTTTATATCGGCAAGCATACGTTGAAATCCGGGACGGTTGAAGTTTGTACCGGAATACCCGTCGTCCTCGTCATAATGTCGATAAGCGGTAATTCCATGCTCCCGGCAGTACCGTTCCAAAATCTTCTTTTGATTGGCAATACTGTTGCTCTCGCCATCTAATTTGTCCTCTTGTGAAAGGCGTTCATATAAAGCCGTTATGCCCTCGTCCTGCGCTTCCTGCTGCTGATCGCGCACATAGAATTGCAAGACATTATTTGAAATGGCTTCGCGGACTTCTTCGCTTAACACTTTAGGAACAGCAATCTGCTGAAAAGAAAATGTCTTTGTCATTTGCGCTCACCGCCTTTTGCGGTAAGTGCTGCATACCCGTTGGGGGCTGCGTGATAAAGAAGTCTTTGCATTTGATTGTCAAGGTACAAAGTATCTGTTTTATGTACCGCACAAACATAGTATGCGGTTAATTTATCCGACTGTTTCATGTTACCTCCTATTCCGACAGCCGGACAAACAGGTTATGTATATTATACCACAAAACCCGTCGTCCGTCTGCAATAGGATTACATTTTCGGCATTATACCGGGCTTTTTCCCCGGTTTAAGTCATTTTGGATTAAGCGGCGTACCTTTGTCGCGGCGTCCTCTTTTACACCGTCTTTAACAACGGCTTTGACAATATAGGTAATATCCCCGATTTTGTATTCGCGCACAACCGGGGATTTTGTTGTTTGCTTCATTTGTTCCATAATGTAAAATCCCCCTTTCGTGGGATAACAAAAAGATTAAAAATGAAAGGCAGAAACGAACGGCTGTCAGCGGCAGCACCGCGGGAGTTTCACCCCTGCTCATTTAAGGCAGCTTTATCCAATGCCTGCGACGCTCTTAACGCTCGGACTATGCTATAAAGGCGTTTCGTCCCGCCTATATGTCGTCGCCCACAAGCTGCTAAACCTGTTTTGCAGCGCGGTATTTCTCGCTCGGCTTCC
>ERZ860023.332-NODE-332-length-30449-cov-1.814404_pt1 | contig 30449 bp, 27 predicted proteins | sample MGYA00509983_ERZ860023 | MGnify/ENA primary metagenome ERZ860023 (study PRJEB30046, sample SAMN00715180) | human gut metagenome | study: EMG produced TPA metagenomics assembly of the A metagenome-wide association study of gut microbiota in type 2...
AGTTAGTGACGCCTAACGGCCATGAACGACCCTGCTTACGGTCGTCAAGCGATCGCTTTATGGCCGAAAGCAGGGTTGTTCATGGCCGTTAGGCGTCATAAATTCCCTATGCCACAGCAGACAAACAAAGGGAGAAGAGCAAAGGAATACCTATGTTTTAGATAAAAATCCACAAGCTTTCACTCGTGCTCTCCATAGGTTATGAGAGCAGGCTTCGCGCTCTGTGCGATAAATTCCCATTTATCAGCAGGCATACTCACTTACGAAACTTCAATTACTTATATAAATTGTTTCAGCCAAAGGAGTACGGACATTTGCAAAAATATGGAAAGTCTTATTATGAAAAATTGCTATGGCATCGACTTCCGTTCGTGGCGTAAGGAGCTACGTACACGCGAGAAACCCAAGCAGCCCCCCTGCAAACTGCCGGACAGAGCAAGCCGGAGTTTGCAGGGTGTTCTGTTTAAAGTATATCAAATCTCTGTTTTAATTTTGCTTAAAAAGATTTTATTCAGCTTCTTTTCGGTCTGTCTTCCCCTCTTTATTCGCCACATAGCCGCTATGCTCCTCAGAAAAACATCCTCAAAGACAATGCAGACAGTTACTAAATATTTGAAGGAGTTATCGGGAGTTAGAAGTGATAACTCTCCTAACTCCTATAAATGAAAGAGACGTGAGCCTTTCCCAAAAAAAATAGAGAAACATAGATACACTTAAACAAAAAACAATTATCTTTGTCACAAATCCGCTATAGCGTAGTGGGTTTATTTACATATTAGTAAGAGCATTATTGAAATTATCTTCTTTATTCAAACTTCGCAACTTTGAAAATTACAGATGAAGATAACAACAAGGATGCTCACGTCTATGTTTATATGGTTTTCTCCCATCAGGGGGATGGTATATACACAAACGACGTGGGTGACTGTTGTATATTCATCTGTAAGGCAATGCGAAGGCCTGAATAAAGGATATACAAACATAGTTACTCACGTTTTTTTTATTGTTTAACCTTTAAATAATTTGTGTATATGAAACAGAACACACCAGACGGTAGAGAAGCATACATCACTCCGTCTATCGAAGTTATCAAAATGGAGAATGAAGGAGTCATTGCAACAAGCGGCGAACCTTACCATCCCATTACGCGCTCCTATTCGGGCAGCACCTCTACCCATAGCTACAATTCGGCATCCAGCAGCGACTTGGAAGACCTAATCAATGACATCTTAACCGTAGAAAACTAAGGGGGACTTCATTATGATGAAATTAAGAAACCTTATGCAAGTTGCCTGCATGGCAACTGCTGCCTTGACCGCATTCAGTTGCAGCCAAGAGGAATTTGAAAACAGCGGGCGGAAAGGAAACATCACCGTTAACGCAACGTTTGAAGGCGCAGGTACCGACACCCGTACTACCGTAAACGATGAATACAAGATTCTATGGCAAGATACCGATGCCCTAGGGTTGTTCTGTAGTAATGCAGAAAGTAATTATAGCAATACAAAATTAGAATATGCAAGCGGTGCTGGTCAAACTTCCGCCACTTTCAACGGCAGCAAGCCAAGCGGAGAAACGGCTGTATTCTCCATCTATCCTTACCAACAAAACATGAGCGTAAGCGGCAATACATTGACCATGACTCTACCTGCCACGCTTACAAATTATAACGGCAGCAGCAATGGCCCGATGTATGCCAAGGTGACAAATCCCGACAATCTGAGCGCTCTGTCCTTCAAGCACATGGCAGCCATGATAAAACTGACCGTCAACAAGATTCCGGCAGAGGCCACTACTTTCAAGATTATTGCCTCCAATAACATTGCAGGTACTTGTACGGTAGACTTAACCGCAGCAGACCCGATACTGGCAGTAACGAGCGATGAAAGCAAGGAAATCACCGCCTCCTTCACAGCCTCAGCTGATATAAAGTCTCGCAACTTCTACATTCCTTTGCCCACAGGTACTTATAGTTCCATCACTGCCCAACTGACGAATGGAAGCGACAAGGTATATTTTACCAAGACGCTTAATGACAAAATCCTAGGCAGAAGAGACATATTGGTAGTACCTCCTTTGGATTGCGTTGTGGTAGAGGCTACAACCCCCAGTGCGCTTAGTACAGCTTTAGCTGATTCAAAAAATCTCCCACAAGAAGCACCGACAGCAGCAACCGTAACCGACATTGCAGTCAGCGGCAGCTTCAATACCACTTCCGGCAGCAACGACGGCATCGCCATCCCGGTTTTACAGAACTCGGACATCAACCTGGCGTTCAATACAGCCCCAACGACCAGTACTGCCGCTCCGTTGACGCTGACCGACAAGACCAATACCAGCATAGGTGCTCCCGCCGCCACTGCCACCAACAGTGTATCCTTGGCTGTGCCGGAAACCAATGCAGAGCAAGAAGCTCCTTCTGTAGCCATCACCATGCCAAGCACCACCGTTACATTGGCAGCAGTAGGCAATAAAGCCACTTACAATGAAGTGACTGCCACTACCGCCCAGCAGACATTGATTATCAATGCAGGCGTCACCGTAAAGAAGCTGACCGTAAAAGGCGGTAACTTGAAGATATATGGAAAGGTAGAACAATTGGTACACGATGCCGGCGATACCACAATCTATATAATAAAAGGAACCGAAGCATCACTTCCGGCAACAATCGACAGCAAATTTGTAGTTCAATCCGACGTGGCAGTCCTAAAGGCCGCTTTCGCCAACGGCGAAGATTTTAAATTGTCCGCCGATGCCGACATCACAGGGCAAAGCGTCAGTGTACCCGCCGGAAAGTCCGTGGTTCTTGACTTGAACGGATATACACTGACTGCCGACAACAGCGCAACAGGCAAAATCATCGTCTTGGGCAAGATGACACTGAAGGACAGCTCTACCGAGAAGAAAGGCAAGATAGTTGCCAGCCAGGATTATACAGCGGCTTCTTATAATGGCAGTCTGATTGAAATAGCCGGTGAAGATGCCTCCATGACCATGGAAAGCGGCAACATCAGTGCAGTCAGAAAGACTCCGAACAGTAACGGCCAATATGGCGTCGGAGTGACGGACGGTGGAGACTTCACCATGACAGGCGGCAAGATAGAAGCCGGATGGTTTGCAGTGGCAGGCAACGGCAATTACAAGACGCAGAACTCCATCATCAACATCACAGACGGAGAACTCATTTCTACTGCTGACTATGCAGTCTATCTGCCCCAATCCGGCACAACGACCATCAGTGGCGGCAAGGTTTATGTGCCGCAGGAGGTGTATGCATCCAACGAGGCACTCTGAACGTGGAAGGCACAGCCTTGATTACCAGTAAAGGCACAGGCAGCACCGGCAACTGGGGCGACGGTACCGGAGGACTGGACTGCGCCGCCATCAACGTAAGTGGAGCATATGGCATTGCCACAGTAAACATCAAAGGCGGTACACTGATTGCCGAAGCAAAGTCACTCATCACAGAAGGCACCACTTATACACCGGTCATCAACGTTACCGGCGGTACATTCTCCGACCCAAGCGCGCTGAAGTACATGAAGACAAATGCAAATGTGAACATAAAGTTGACCGCCGACAAGACCTGCCCGGGATTCAAGACCACAAGCGGACAAACCTTGACGATGGACTTAGGCGGCAAGATCCTTACACTTGCTGACCCGACCGTAGGTTCCACCGGCACCGAAACGAACAGCTGTCAATTACTCGAAGGTTCAAACGTTACTTTCAAGAACGGAACGCTGAAGAGTGACAACAACAAAATCATGATTCAGAACTACTGCAACCTGACATTAGATAATATGACAGTAGAAGACACAAATGCCCAATACGTAGTAAGCAACAATTGTGGCAATATAAGCATCAACAATACCACTATCAACGCAGGAAGCAATGCGAATCAATTTGCATTCGACGTATGCGGCTATGCAAAGTACACTGCTGGAGTCACGGTTACGGTAAGCGGTACGAGCGTCATCAATGGAAAAGTGGAAATTTCCAAGAGTGCAGGAAATACCGAACCTATGAAGCTGAATATCACAGGCGGTACTTTCAACGGTGACTTAAAGGTAGATGCATCCGTGGGAACCGAAAATGCCAAAAGTATCATCTCTGTTTCCGGAGGTACATTCTCCGACCCAAGCGTACTGAAGTACATGGCAACCAACGCAACTGTTGATATAAAACTTCTCTCAAATATCAACATCGCCAAGACGGAGCTTGCCACAGGCTACATATTGAATGCTGCAAACGCAACGGCAAACTTAAACCTGAATGGCCACGACATCATCAATTCCTCAGAAACAGCTGATGCCACTCCTTTCACACAAATCTTTACTGTACAGAACGGAACACTAAACATTTCAGGCAACGGCAATGTGAAGTGCGATGCATCTGCTACAGCGAAAGACGATGGTTATCGCATGGTAATTGAAGCCCGAGGACACGGGACAGTAAATATTCATGGCGGTTCTTACTATAACACCCAGAAACTGAACACCCAGATAGACCTGATTTATGCAAGAGAGAATGGGAAAATCAATATCTATGGAGGAACATTTGAATCCGGCAAATATGGTACACCCAACAACGACACGGATGGCAGATACTGGGTACTGAACTTAAAGAATACAGACAAGAACACTGCCAGCATCCAGGTGTCCGGTGGAACGTTCATCAATTTCAACCCGGCAAATCCGAATATGGACGACAATGAGTCCTATTTGGTAACAGGTTACGAGGTTACCCGTGACAGCAGTGTATATACAGCAGCCCACAAAGTCAACGATGGGAGGAAAGAATATATTGTTGGCCCAACAAGTCAGGAGAACCGATAAGCCAAATTCTAAGAAAGGAAGCAATATATCCTCGCAGACCAAACGAAGAGGTATCGGAATCGCCTTATTACTATCTTTTAGATGCGGCGGACAGCGGATTTTCTTTTATAAATCTGCGTCCTCCGCGTCTAAAAAATGACAACAAGACAGTTGAAAAATCTCTCAAATCTTCCTCATTCACACAAACATTCATTATTTTTCTGAGTAGCCCAAAGTATCATGAATAACAACTAACAATCAAAACATATGAGAATACAGATATTGGATTATCAAGTAGGACCGCACACCTTCCGCATGGTGAAACCTTCCGACTTCAATATATTCAAGGCGTTGCCTTCACTGATTCCGTTCATCACGACAATAGACACGACGCAAAAAGTAATCTTTGAAACAGAGATAGACGATGACGAAACAGCGACAAAACGAACCATAGCGAAAACTCCCGATGATATATGTTTCAACTGGGAAGATGCCGATTGCATCATTCGCCCTTTGCCCCACAGCTCACACCTTGTATCCATCACCCCACGGAAAAGCGGGAAAAACTATTGGATGGAGTGCAACGATAACTTCAGGCAATGCTTCATCCACCTACCGGCCTGCAGGACAGAAACACCGGCTCCGGAAAACGAAACGAACTTCGTACTGAACAACTTCTTGATGATGCTCTATGCCTTCAATGCCGCCCGCCACCATACACTGCTGATGCATGCCTCGGTTGTCGCTACTGAAACAGGCAAAGGCTACCTCTTCTTAGGGAAAAGCGGCACGGGCAAAAGTACGCACACCGGGCTCTGGCTGCAACAGTTCTCGGACTGCCATCTACTGAACGATGACAATCCGATAGTACATGTGGACAGCCTCGGCAAGCAAGCCACTGTTTTCGGTTCTCCGTGGAGCGGAAAGACACCATGCTATCGGAAAGAATCCATGACCGTAGGCGCCTTCGTCCGCTTGGAACAAGCACCGCAGAATGAAATAGAGCAAGAGAGAGCAGCACATGCTTTCGCCACCCTCCTCCCCTCCTGCTCTTGCCTGAAGCAGAACAAGGAAATCTATAACGCCATTGTCACCACTGTGACGGAACTTGCCACGCTGGCACCCGTCTATCATCTGAAATGCCTGCCCGACCGTGAAGCGACGGAGCTTTGCAGAAAGACGGTAGAAGGATAAGTTATGAATGATGAACTGAACAGCCGATGAAGAAAAGCATTCCCAACGAGATATTGCTTCCCGAAGTGGCGCGTCTCATCAAAGAGGGGCATACAGTAACCATCACCGTGCGGGGCAACAGCATGAATCCTTTCTTAGTGGACCGCCGTGACCGGGTGACACTGGGCGATTTCACCACAGAACAGCTGCAACCGGGCGTCGCCGTACTGGCACGCGACCTGACGGAACGCATCGTCTTTCACCGCATCATCCGTCGGAACGGAAATATACTCATCCTGCAAGGCGACGGCAACCTCGCCCAGACCGAAGAAACCGACATCGGACGGGTAATGGGCGTCATGACCGAAGCCATGCGAAAAGACAAACGGTACACCGCCGACGGCAAAGTCTGGAAGCTCTACTCCTACTGGTGGATGAAGCTAAACCCTGCTCGCCGCTGGCTGCTCGCCCTGTTCAGAAGAATATAAAACAAAATAACCATGAAAATCAAACAAGGATTTATCCTGCACCGGATAGGCGATGACTACATCATCATGCAAGACGGCTCGTCGAACGTGGACTTCAGCAAAGTCATCAGCCTGAACCAAACTTCCGCCATGCTTTGGCAAGAGATAGAAAACAAAGAGTTCGATACAGACAGCGTGACAGAAGCCCTGACCAGCCGCTATGATGTAGATAACGAATCGGCCCGTCGCGATGCGCAGAAGTTTATCGACTCCCTTGACCGCGAAGGAATCATAGAATAAGGACGGATATGCAACACGCTTTCTTTTCATTGGTACGCTCCGGCCTGTGGGGCACTCCGGCAGACCGACAACTCTTCCGGTCGGTCTCGCCGGACGACTGGGAAACCGTGTACCGCATGGCAAACTCACAAGCCCTGCTTGCACTGACTTTTGACGGCATAAGCAGTCTACCGGCCGAACTGCGCCCTCCACGCGCCCTCTATCTGAAATGGGCTGCCCGGACTGCACAGATAGAACAAGCCAACAAACGCCTCAACCAGCTTCTGCCCGAACTCAATACCCTTTACCGGGAAGCCGGGCTGCATCCCGTACTGCTGAAAGGGCAAGGCATCGGCACCAACTACCGCACTCCCTTGCACCGGCAATGCGGAGACATCGACATCTATTTAGGAAAACAAGGACAACCCATAGCCAACCGCCTCCTGCTGCAACAAGGCGCCATAGTCGAGGGAGAAGCGTCCGACAAGCATGCCAGCTACAGTTTGAAAGGAGTACACATCGAGAACCACCGCATCATCCTCCGGCTGAACAGTCCGCTTGCCAACCGGCACTTTCAGCAGATTATCAGAAAATGGTATCCGCAGGAAACAGACTATGCCCTATTCTCCGAAACCGGGAAAGAGGACTCGAAGGCCGTCAGTATCGCCATACCTCCGGCCACCTTCAATGCACTTTATATCTTCCTACATGCCTTTGTACATTTCCTGAACAGCGGAATCGGCCTGCGCCAGCTATGCGACTGGACTTGTCTGCTTGCCAATCGCCACAAAGAAATAGATGCCACCACCCTGCTTCGCCAGTTGCAGGACCTCGGACTATTGCATGCCGCACAAGCATTCGGCTACATTGCCGTCACCCGACTGGGATTGCCCGCCAACCGGCTTCCTTTCCCCTTGGAAGGCACCAAGCAGATAGGAGAACAATTATTGGAAGACATCCTGTCTACCGGTAACTTCGGGCAACATGATAACCGCATCAAGCCACGCCCCAAAGGATATTGGGCAGGAAAGTGGTACACCTTCTGCCGCGCCACCCGACGCTGCAACGAACTGCGTCAATTTGCACCGTACGAAGCACTCTGGTATCCCGTGACTCTGATAGGGGGAACGATAGCTATACAAATAAACCGATTAAAAGGAGTAAAAGACAAGAAAGCAAGGACAAAGAAATAAAAGAACCCGGAAAATAAAAGGAATGAAAAAGCAACAGAAGGACAAAAAAGTGAAAAAGGACAGACGTGAAAAACTTAGGTATATTCGAGAGGTATCTGCCGAACAACGCGGACGTATCCTGCTAAGTTGCCTCACCGGCATTCTGGGCGTGGCCTTTCCCTAGCCTTTATCTATGCAACCAAACGGGTGATAGACACCGCTACCGGAATAACAGACGACAACCTGACGCATGTCGCCGTTCTCACCGTTGTCCTGCTGACTGCCCAATTACTGTGCGGAGCTGCTGACACTTGGATAAGTACCCGTATGCAGATAGAGACGGGCAACGCCCTTCGCCACCGCCTCTTCTCGCGCTTACTGCAAAGCCGCTGGAACGAATTGGAGCGTTTCCATACCGGAGACGTAGTGAACCGGGTAGAACAAGACACCGCCGCCATCGTCACATTGCTCACCTCTTCTGTCCCGGCATTCATCGTCACGAGTATACAACTGCTGGCAGCCTTTCTATTCTTCTACTTTTTAGACCCTTCACTGCCATGGCTGATTGTTGCCATCCTGCCCGTCTTTCTATTAGGCAGCCGTTTCTATATGCGACGAATGAAACGCTATACACATGATATTCGGAACAGTGACGGTCGCATCCAGTCCGTCATACAAGAGAGCCTGCAACATCGCATAGTGATTAAAACATTGGAACAAGGCGAACGGCATCTGGACAAACTCGATGACTTGCAAGACATGCTCCACAGCCAAGTCATGGGACGTACCCGTTTCTCGCTTTCCGCCCACATGTTAGTGGCCCTTGCCTTTTCCGGCGGATACCTCACGGCTTTTCTTTGGGGAGCCGTTCACCTCAGCGCAGGCTGTATCACCTTCGGAACGATGACCGCCTTTTTGCAATTGGTAGGAAAAGTCCAGCGTCCCGTGCTCGACCTCTCACGCCTGATACCTTCCGTAGTCAATGCCCTTACCGCCATAGACCGGCTATTGGAATTGGAAAGACTGCCGGCAGAAGCGGACGGTGACAGCATATTCCTCGCCTCTACCCCGGAACTGGAACTGAAAGACGTGACTTTTGGCTACACTCCCGATGACCGTCCGGTATTCAGCCGCTTCCCCTGCCGTTTCCCCGCCGGTAGCTGCATAGCTGTAGTCGGAGAAACAGGAAAAGGAAAGACAACGCTCATCCGGCTATTGTTGGCACTGGCAACGCCACAAGAGGGACAGATACTCTTGATACCCGCCAAACATCCACTTGAAACCAGTCATACCGTCTCTCCGCAAACCCGCAAGAACTTCGTATATGTCCCGCAAGGCAATACCCTTTTCAGCGGAACTATCCGTGACAACCTGCTGATGGGAAACCCACAAGCTTCTGAAGAAGCCATATATCAAGCCCTGCAAACCGCCACCGCCGACTTCGTCTTCCACCTTCCCGACGGCGTAGACTCCCCACTCAGCGAACGAGGTGGCGGACTCAGTGAAGGACAAGCCCAACGCATCGCCATTGCCCGCGCTCTGCTACGCCCCGGAAACATTCTTCTTTTAGATGAAGCCACTTCTGCCCTCGACCCCGACACGGAACGGCTGTTAATAAAAAACCTGCGCAGAGACTGCGCAGGCAAAACATGTATCTTCGTCACCCACCATCCGGCAGTAGCGGAGGCATGCGAATCTATTGTCCGATTATAATCAGAGAATGAGCTCCAACGGGTATCCGCCTTTGGTTAACAAACTCAGAACAGCTTTGCAGGATACTCGCCCGCATCCACCAAAGCCTGAATCTTGTCGACTACACTCTGACGGTCTTCGGGATAAGTCACACCGAACCACTTGCTGGTTGTATCAAGCACTTCGCAGGTAGCAGTGCCATCGTTAATCAGCTTATCCACCATCAGCGGGATGAAGAATTCGCTCTTCAGGTTCTCCATGTTCTTCGGGTCGCTCAAGAAACTCTTGAAAAACTCTGCACTGTAAGCAAAGTAATCGGGAGTGAAACCCCAGAAGTTCATGCTGACCGGAGTCGTCTCGGGAGTGGCAGTCCATTCACCGTTATCATCGATGTATTTCACCTCACCGTCCATGCGCTGAATCTTGGTGCGTTCCACTACGGAAGTCAGCAGGTTGTTCGCATCCGTTCCGCACAATCCACGGGATACGGTACCGCTTTCGCTCAACGTGTTGCCGATGCGGAAGCCTACCATGGAATATACGTTTTTGGAGCCTTCGGGAAGGGCTGCAAGAAATTTACCCATTACCTGGAAGGAATCACGACCGTAGAAATCGTCGCAGTTGATAACAGCAAACGGTTCCTTTATTACATCGGCACCCATCATTACAGCATGGTTGGTTCCCCAAGGTTTGGTACGGCCTTCGGGGCAGGTGAAGCCTTCAGGAAGGTCATCTATGGACTGGAATACCAGTTCGCAGGGAATATGGCCTTCGTATTTGGAAATAATCTTGTCGCGGAAGTCCTGTTCAAAATCTTTACGGATTACGAAAACGAGCTTGCCAAAACCGGCATTGATGGCATCGTAAATAGAATAATCCATGATAGTTTCGCCATTCGGTCCCAATCCGTCCAATTGTTTCAAGCCACCATAACGGCTGCCCCTACCAGCTACTGCCAATAAGAATAAAGTTGGTTTCATATTAGTTATTATTTAAAAAGGTTAGTATATCATAGTTGATAACGGTTGCAAATGTACAAAAATTTATGTCTGACAAAAGGGAGTTTTAGTTCATTCTTTACCACTATCCGTTCAAAAACGTACATTTAGAACGGATAACCGATGGCAAAATGCAGTGCCATACTATCCTTGAACTTAGGAATATTGTAATATCCCGACTTTCCGGTATCATACGGGTCGTGAAGCCCGATACCCAAATCCAGACGGAAAACAAGGAAGTCCAGGTCATAGCGTAAGCCGAATCCCGTACCCAAAGCAATCTGTTTCGGGAAATTCTTCAAGGTGAACTCACCGTTCGGGCGATTTTCGTCCTTACGCATCAGCCATACATTGCCGGCATCCAGAAACACCGCTCCATGCAAGTCGGCAATCATACGGAAGCGATACTCGATATTGGCTTCTATGCGAATATCACCCACGTGGTTGATATAGGTATATTTCCTATCCGTCTCGGGAGGATAGCCGCCCGGACCTATACTGCGTGCAGAAAAGGCGCGCACACTGTTGGCACCGCCGATATAGAACTGTTCCGTATAAGGTGCAGTCGTAGCGTTGCCATACGACCATATCACCCCTCGGCAATACGCGAGGCTATCATCTGGTTCTTGTCTATCCGGTAATGGTACCTGAATTCCGAGTTCAGCTTCAGGAACTGTGCAAAAGGTACCCCGAAAAGCTTCTTTCCTTCCTCACTGAACGGCTTGCCGAAAATACGGTAGACGGCAGAAGTCAGGTTACCGGCCGACGCAACGGTGGTCTGCCACCAGATGGGGTTACGCTTGCCGCGCACGGAAGCGTTGTCATAAGTATAGGTGTACTCCATGGCAGGAATGAACTGGTCGCGCAAACTAACGTAGAGTGCCGGATTCTCGGCACGCAACGTATCGAAAGCGGCAGTAGGATTGCGCAGTACATTGAATGTCAACCGGAAAGGAGTTATACTGTGCCTGGAAGTCGATTTGGGCTGGAAGTCATAAGTGACATTACCGCCAAAAGCCAACAGCTTATAATACTTGGCACGGTTCATCTGGTCGGCATACAAACGGAAAGTCGTTGTAGCCGGGAAGTCATACTCACGGTCGCCCATCCTAGGAAACACCACGCGCGGAAAGATAAGCGAAGTGGAGATACCCAGTTCATAACTGTTCATCAAGGAAGAACTTGCCTTGCCCGTCTGCCATTCGTACGAACCGTTCAACTTCACATTCCAGCTTTCACCGCCACCGAAGACATTGTTCTTCGTCACCGTAAAAGCGGCACCCGGTCCCGTCTGGTTATTGCTCTTCATGGTGACATTAAAATCCAACTCCGCATCGTAGGGTTTATCGAGCGCGGCAATGACCCTCACATCCAATGTATCAGACACAAACGCCGTATCACGCGGTATATACTGCATCTCCGCATAACGGAAAATACCGACGCTTGCCAGACGCTCCTGAATACGGGTCTGACGGTACAAACTATACAAACTCTGCATAGAACGCTGGCGGGCAATACCTGCGCTGTCCTGTATCTGACGTTTCCGCCGATAACCTTGATAGTTCAACCAACGGTAAAGCATGTTGGGACGTACCGGAGGTTTGTTGTAGTAATGTATGGTCAAGCCTTTGTAATCCATGCTGTCATTGGGTTCCTGCCCCTGCTTTCCAAGAAGATAGACGGATTTACGCCCCACACGGAACTGCTTCTCGGCTACCTTTGGCATACCGGGAACGGGAATCAAGCGCATCTGGACATGCCCATTGGGAACCATCATGGTATCGGCCTGATAGGTCAGGTAGTCGGGACGGAAATAATAACAGCCCACATTACGCAGCAGGGTACTGATACGGGTACGCTCCCCATCCAAATCAGCCACATTGAATTGTTCTCCCGAACTGATAAGGGAACGTCGGCGTCCCAGCTCCATAATGCGAGTGGTACGCTCGCTGAAACCACGATAATATACCGTATCTATAAAGTAGGGGTTACGCATGTTCACCGTATATTGCAACTTTGCCTTCAGCGAGTCCTTCGGGTCGATAAATGTCTTGTAGCTGACGCTTCCGTTGAAATAGCCATAATCGCGCAGCAAGTTAACCGCCGCCTTCTGGCGTATATCGGGATTCACCGTAGACATAAGCACCGGAGTGGCGGCAAATTTATTGAATATCCACTTTCCGAATCCCTTCTCATACTTCTGGAAACCATTGTAAATCCACAGTCCGAAAGGAAAGGGATAGCGGATAGTAGAGCTTCCCAGCAACGAATTGTTGGTGCCGTAGCAAGGGCGGCTTCCACCTCTTCCATAGCAATCTCACCAACAGACGTTTCACTGCGGTTCAATACAATCATCGGCTTTTGGCCGGTATAGAGTATCTCCCCCTCGGGCAAGTGCTTCGTGGTGGAGCAACCTGCCAGAAATATCAATCCTGCAATATATAATATCAGTCGTTTCATATCACATTCCTACTTTTTCATATCGCTATTTTCAGCCTCCGGTTTTATCTTTTTCTTCCTGAAGATGAAGAGTTCACTCAATCGGTCCATCTTCCGGCGCAGCACAAGGCCGACACCCGTTTCGGTTATCTCACCGTCGAGTATGCTTTCGTAGTTTTTATTATGGAATACACGGACATATCGAGTACCCGACGCATCAAGACGGTATTCCAGCGATATATTGTCAATGAATGATTCCGCATCGTTCGTGGCATTGGCCCCGGTGGACACTTTTCCACCGATGACTATCTGTACGCGGTCGTTGAAGAAACGCTGGGAATAACGAAAACTGAAGTCTTTCTGCGTGTCACCCGTTTCAGCAGAGGTACGGTCTTCCACACCTACACTGATATTGGCCCCTTTTATACCTCCCGCCAAGGAGTTTATCTGGCTCTGAAGCACTGAGTTCAAGGCGGCTCCCATTGACAAACCTCCTCCTTTGGCACCACTGTTCAGGTAAATACCCGTGGCAAGCATGGCAATGGCCTGCTTGCTACGCTCTTCTGCACCCATTGCCTGCAGCTCATTCTCTACTGCGGCATCTTCGGGCGCCGAAATATCGAATATCAAATCGGGAGCGTCAAGCCTGTTCTTGATGGAAATGGAAACATCGAAGTTCACCATGCGCGAACCGTCCCAGTCACCATCGGCCACAGAAGCACGCATACGTTCCGTAGCCTTCAGACTCAGCGTAGGATTCATAATATTCCCCCGCCAATCCACATAACTGCCGGGATTGAACTGGAACTCCTTCAACGGGATGATAGGCAGCGAATATTTCATGACGCCACCCGAAAGGGTATAGCGTCCGGTAAGGCTCATATCCCCTTGGGGAGTATACTGCATATTCAAATCACCGCCACCTTCCAGTTCGATGTATTTGCTGCGGTCGGGACTCAAGTCAGCACGAAGACGGACAGCATCGTCAATATGGACGGACATATACATTTCCAATCCTCCCAAAGACATGGCAGGAACCTCATCTGCTTTTACCGACGTCGTATCGGTGAACGAGGTAAAGGTAACCAGCCCACTGAGACGGTCTTCCACCGTTAAAGGGGAATCGGTCAACACGTAGGTTACGTTGGTATTGCCCAGCAAATTCATGTTTCCACGCATCGTGAGCCCGTCAAGCGGCCCCTTCACCGTGGCATGCAAGTCGACGAACACCTTTCCATACACCAGACTTTCGCGGGTACGCGGTGCATCCAGCAACGTATAGTTCTCTGCCAGCAGATTGAGGTTGGCAGTAGGACGCTCCATATTCCGGAAATCAACCTTACCGTCAATCGTAAACGGATTCTTGCTGGTGGTATAAATGGCAAACTTATCAAATATCAACTGATTGTCCTTTATCTGTACCGGACGGTTGTCGAACCAGTAACGTGCTCCCGCCTGGCGTGCATAGACAGACACACTGTCCAAAACAATATCACCATGCATTTGAGGCTTGTCCAGCGAACCATAAATATAAAGCCCTCCATCAATATCTCCGGTAAAGGCCACCGTTTGGTCAGGGATGAATGCATTGGCCATCTTCAATGGAAAATGCTCGAAACGGGTGGACCTTCCAGGGTATCCTTTCCGTTCTTCTGCGTCAAGATACCGTCGGCGGTCATCACTTCTTCATTATCATATGTAAAATAGGTATTCAGATAGTGCGTATTCTTGTCGCCCGGCAACCAGGTAGCCCCCAGGCCGATGTCTCCAACCGGTTGGCGTTCGTAGGTCAGTTTCTCTACATTGGCTTCGGCGGACACCTGCAGGGAAGTGGCAGTCTGTATATAATTTGCTTCGGCGGAGAACAATCCCGTAAGCCGGGGCATATAAGGAAGTACCTCCGTAAGTTCATCCAAGCGCAATCGGCTCAGTTCTACGTTTATATTCTGCAAGGAAAGGGTATCATTCTTGTCGGATTGCATACGGAAACACAGACCATCGTCGCTGTCCATATCAATATTGGCATAGACGCGCATATTCTTATGCAGATAAATCCAGTTACTATTGTCCGCAAAGTGGAATTTACGGAAAGCGATAATCGGCTCGGCAGGAATAAGGTTCAGCAGCACACCATTACCGCGACCGTGTCCTTCGGTCAACGGACGGGCATTAATACCGAATAGAACACCGGTCTGCCCTTTTCCATTCACATAATCCACAGTCAGTTCCGCATCTTCATTACGGACTTCACCCGTCAGTGTGCTACGGAACACAAACTGCGGGTTCTTGGGACCGTTTATGACACCACCTTGCAACTTCATGCGGGCAGTATCCTGCTTTACTGTAAAAAATATCGTATCGAGCTGCAAGGAGTCCATGCGCAATCCGTGAACAGCTGTACGTCCATTGATGCCGACTTGCGGAGTAAATCCGAAGCTCAGTTTGAAATCATTATAGGAAATACCCTTTGCAGCCAGGAAATAGCTGACGGGATTCTGGTTACCGGCTTCCAGATGCATGCCCGCTGAAGGAAGGACTTGGCGCAAAGCGGCATGGTCCAAACGCCGTTCATCAATCTGCTTTGTCAGGATAGAGACAAATTTATCCGACTGTTCCATCAACTTCTTCAACGTGCTGTGAGCGCGGAAACGCAGATTCAAGTCACCGGCATCAAGCCTCAACTTGAGAGAATCATGACGTGCCTCCGCTCCCATTGTAAAGGCAAACGGGTGTTTCAATGGTCGGGGCACCAAACCCAGCTTATGCAGATTCACCTCTTCCACATTTAAATCCAAAGCGCCATCCAGATAGCTGCGGTCAAGACGCATATCCGCATTTCCCTGCATCTTGAGAAGGACATTATCGCTGGCAAGACGGACGGTAGCAACGGATGACTTGAGTCCGGCATGCACATCTACACCGGAAATGTCCCAATGGCCATACTGTAGTTTTTCCAAGGAGGCATTCAAAGCGGCCACAGTTTTTCGTGATGCCACATCCACCCCTTGCCCCTTAGCGGACATCTTTGCCGTAAGAGTATAGATAGAGTCCTTGGGCAGGAAGTGATGCACCTGCAAGTTGTTGATGGCAAGGTCGGCATGGTAGGCTTCCGTAGCAAGATTATAGGCGGCGTCCAAATTCAAGGCGCCTTCCTTCTCCTTCAGTTTCAGGGCGGCAGTGCACTGCGCCCCCTCCATACCGAGACGTGCCGCAAGGTGCATACTGTCCGGCACAATGATGGAGCCATCGGGAGCAATGTCAGCTAGTCCGGTCAGGAAGTTCAAGTTCTGCGTATGCATTTCGAAGTCCATGCTTCCATTACGTTTCACACTGTCGGTCAAGCTCCAGAATTCTCCTCCCCCACTCAACGAAAAGGCTCCGGGCAGCTCAGCCGTAAAACGGGAAATCTGCATCTGCTTCAGGTTTCCTTCCGTACCGGCATGAATCACCAACGGACGGAACGGATAGGCTTCCTTGAAAGCTTCCGGCAAGCCACCGGCAAAAAGCAGTACATCCTGTTTGCCGATACGGGCATTGAAACGGGCTGTCAGACGGCCGGTGGTAGGTATATTTATCAGTTCCCAGTAAGTCTGTGCCGTAGGTTCATCTCACTATGAGGTGTCAGCAACTTCAAAGAAGGGATACGGATAACGGTAGAATCGGCAAACAACCGCCCGGTCAGGGAAGTTACACTCAAACCGGAACGCTCATACATGGAAAATTCCCGGATAACGGCATTCATATCTCTGCCGTAGTACATCACAGAATCAATGCCCAGGCGAATGTCGCGAAGAGCAATGTGCGAGGGGTCGAAGCCTATCGCACTCCCCGGGCCACCGGTATCATAATTGACAGAAGTTCCAGTCAGCAGGAATTTTCTCCAGCCATAGAACTGGTGTTTCAGGTCGGCAGCAGCGTCCGCAATCTCAGCATCTCCTATATGGGCTTTCAGCCCCATGGAGTCCAATGGCATCTGTAAATCGACCGAGACGTTCTTCAACTTCAGAGTATGGAGTGTGACTTTCCAGTTTAACGCAGTGTCAGTAGTGTCCTTGGGAGTCTCAGTGGTATCTGCAAGCATCACCTGCACATGGGTATCGCTCAATTCTATATTATTGAGGATGGCATCTTCTTTTGTAAGGTCTATGCCATGGCTTTCGAAAAAGAAATGCCCCAGTACTCCTTTGATGCACATACCTTCCATTAAATTGGAGGAGTTGACAGCAACTTGTTTCAAGGTAATGTCATCCACCTCCACTTTCCCTTTGAGTAAAGGCCATGCCTGTACCCGTACGTTCAAACTTCCAAGATTCAGCAAGGTATCGGGATGCTGCACATCAACAGCACTGTCGGCAGGCTGTACCACCAATACACCGCGGACCAACAAATTCAAAGGAAAGCGAAGGTCAATCCGCTCCACGGATATGTCCATACCCGTAGCACCTGATGCAATTGCCGTAGCCTGCTTCCGTATCAAATTCTGTACGGGAGGCACATAAAGCAATATCATCAATATTATAAACAGTATAATAGGAGTAAGCAACACCCACAGTGCTGTTCTCAACCATTTTCTTCTCATCGGAACGTCAATCTTTCATCGTATTTAAAAGTCCTACAAAGTAAACAATTTCTTTCGACATTTGGTTCCCGACAGAGAAAAATCACGTATTCTTCTCTGTTCCCCCATTACGGAAAAGCTGTTGCCTGAGTAATGACATCCTCTATCAAAACGAGGGCGGCAAGGGCGTGTTCTTTCAACTCTCCGGTAAAAGGCACTCCATGAGAAGTTTCCAACAGTTTCAGCAATGCAACCAGTTCCGCTGCTCCAATTAAAGTAAAGAGGGGAATCATTTTGTGGGAGACAGCAGCCATCTCGTCCACATCCTCATTCTCCACAGCCTTCTGCAAACGCTCCGCATTGAGGCGGGTTTCAGCCACAAAACTTTCCAGAATGGACTTTGCCGCCTCGGGGTCATCGACCGAAAAAGCAGTGAGCGAAGAGAATTTATACCCCGGGCAAGCCGAAGTTTCCGAAACTTCCATAACCTCCATCCCTTTGTCCTCCATATTCAATTCATGTAGCAATTCACTGACGGTAAACGGCTTATGCAGGCATCCGGCAAATCCATGCACCGTAAATTCCTCACGCTGCATGTCACTGCGGGCAGTGACAGCAATCACCGGAACAGACTGTGCCTGCGGTATGTTCGAAGCACGAAGCAGTTTCAGTAAATCAAAACCATTAATAGCAGGCATCTGCACATCAGTAAGCAGAACATCAAAGGTTGCAGTGCGCAAGGCATCCAGCAGTTCATCCAGTTGTAAACAAGAGACAGAATTTATACCACTCTGCTGAAGCATGGCGGCAGTAAGGGTAAGCTGAATACGGTCATCATCGATAAGGAGGACATTCTTCAGTGAAGAATGAGGAACGGGGAATGAAGAATTGCCATTCGGCGTGGCAGCACATCCCGATTCTTCATCCTTCATTCTCCGTCCTTCACTCCTTACGGGATAGATAGGAATATATATGGTGAAAGTGCTTCCCTTGCCTGGCACACTGTCTACATCAATCGTGCCTTCAAGCAACTGTACCAGCATACGGACAATGGAAAGTCCAAGTCCAAACCCCTCTTTACCCTGAGCACCCGGTAAGCGGGTAAACTCCTGGAAGATACGTTCCCGGTCGGCAGGTTCCATACCTTTACCGGTATCAGCAATGGCAACTACCAGTCGACGGTCCTTGTAACGGGCAGTCATGGTAACACTGCCTTGGTCCGTAAACTTCACGGCATTGGACAGCAAATTGTTGATAATCTGGCGCAGACGCAAGGGGTCGCAAATATAGGTACCGCCCAGCTCCGGGGCAATGTCGCAATGAAGCGCCAGTCCTTTGGCAGCCGAAGTGGTTCAAAACTGACGTGTATCTCTTCAAGCAGGCGGGAAGGATGAAAGGTGACCCGGTTGGTTTCGGCCTTGTTCAAATCAAGACGATGGAAGTCGAGCAAATCAACGACCAGCTTCAGCAGATGTTCCGATGAGGTTTTCATATTGTCCAGATAGAACCGCTGACGCTCATCCACCGTCAGACGGGAAAGCAAGTCGGCATAGCCCATAATAGAACCGAGCGGGGCTTTGAAATCATGGGTAATGGCAAGCATCAGTTTTTCACGGACAGCGAGTAAATCCTCGGCACGACGACGGGCCTCTTCCAACTCACGACGGTAACGGTTGCTTCGGGTTATGTCGCGGCCGATGATAATAAGAAAAAAAGCGGAAAGCAACACCGCACCTACGGCAATGCCACTGATAATCTTGGCCGAACGGCGTCGGACCGCTTGTTGATACTCGGCTTCCGTCCGTGCACGCAGCAGAGTTTCCGTCTCGTAATCTTTCAGCAAGCTGTCAATACGAGCGGTCAGCATATGGTCCAAGCGTTGCAGATAGCGTTTACGTCGCTGTATAACAGTGTTTACAGCTTTTTTCTGCTGGGCCACGGCACGCAGTTTCTCATGCAAAGAATCGGCCGGATTATAGGGTTCAATCACCGTATCCGTTGCAAATTCAAGGGAGGTCTTTACCTGGATAGCCGTATCTTTCTTTGGGGGGACAAACACTTCACCCAAACGACGGAAAAACCCCTTCTTCCGAGGGCGTGTCACGACGGTATCCCGATGTGTAATGATACGGTGCTGCACACGCTGCTGGGTCACTACCGAGTCCTGCTGGGCAATTATCTGCTCAATGTCACTGGTGGATACCATGCTGTCATTCGCCTCACTCAGCGTGCGCAGCATTTTTATCGTATTGGTATCCTTCTCGCGTATCAAAGCAAGCACGCTGTCTGTCCATTGTACATCGCGGTCATCAGTAAGAATAAGGTTCTCCATTTCCCGGTGTACGAAAAACAAGGAAAAAAACAATACCGCCAGCAACAAAGTGTAGCCTACGGCAATCTTTACTTTGGAGACATTATTCATACTATCAAATCCTTTCCCTGGCCTGTTTACGGAACCTCAACCACAGCATCACTCCCGCACTGGTCAGTCCGAACGGGAAAGCCATCCAGACTCCCGTCAGCCCCCAACCGAAAACGAAACCGCAAAGGTACCCTACGGGCAAAGATATAATAAAATAGGATATAAATGCAATAATCATCATCGGTTTCACATCCGAGATGCCGCGCAGGGCATTGGCAAAGTTAATCTGCAACCCATCGCCGAACTGGTAAATCAAGAACGGGAAGAAGAGAGCGGCAACCATGCCGGACACTTCCGCATTGTCCGTAAACCATCCCCCTACCTGACCGCGAAGCGCAAAGACGATACCCAGCAACACCACCTCCATACACAGGATGATGTGAAGGCCGGCATACGCCGAGCGGCGCACATTCTGCCCGTCTCCCTGCCCCTTGAAGTTGCTGACACGCACGGCAACCGCAGCGCCCATGCCATAATACATCATGAAGGTGAACTGAGAGATAGTAAGCATTATCTGATGCGATGCTAGGGCAAGTGTCCCCAGCCAGCCCACCATGACGACGCTCAGACTGAAGGAAGCGGTCTCCATACCCATCTGCATACCCACGGGCCAGCCCAGTGCATTGAGCTTCCTGAACATCGGCATCGACCACCCCAGCCGCATGAAGCCGAGCCTGTAACGGATAAACCGGCGGCCGCGAAGCACAATCGCCGCAAAGACCACCACCATCACAATGCGGGAGAACAAAGTGCTGATACCCGCACCAAGCAGTCCCATCTCCGGAAAGCCCAGCTTTCCATTGATAAGTATATAGTTTCCTACGATGTTAAGCGCATTCCCTCCGAGCAGAATCCACATGGCCGTCTTGGTATCGGTGATGCCGTCCGTAAACTGTTTGAAACCGTTGAACAGCATGACAAAGACCAGTGAAGCAAGCAACACCAGATAGTAAGGCTTGATTAGAGGCAACAATTCTCCGGGCTGTCCCAGCCGCTCCACATTGAAATAGAGAACAGCCATGACAAGAGTCAGCAACAAAGCCACCAGCACATTGGCAACCAGGCTACACCGCAACGCCTGCCCTGCCTCGGCAAAGCGGCGGTTACCGTAGAAGCCCCCTACAACCGGTGTCAGCCCGTAGCTGAAGCCCGTACTGAAAATAATGCAAAGAGTAAACAGATTGTTTACGAAAGAAGCGGCACCCAGTTCCTCCGTGCTGTGATGCCCAATCATCAGCGTATCGGCAAAACCAAGCACAATGACTCCCAACTGCCCCACCACAATGGGTAGCCCCAGGAGAAGCAATGCTTTATAGTGCTGCTTATACGTATCAAATAATTTTTTCATACTAAAGGTTTTCTTTTTGGTAATAAAGCACAATCCCGTTTTCATCGCGGAAGGTCTGTTGGGCGACCCTATGAAGCTGTTCTGCCGTCACAGAGCGGTAATTGTCCACTTCACGGTCTATGTCTTCCGCCTGCCCGGTCAGTTCAAACCAGGCAAGATTCGTGGCAACATTCAGATAATTGATGTTGCCGAATATCTGTGTAGACTCAAACTTGTTCTTTACTTTCTCCAATTCCTGCTCTCCAACAAACCCGGATTTCAACTCTTCCAACTCTTTCCGGACAGCAGCCTCGGCTTGTTCCAAAGATACGCCTGCAGATGGTTTTCCACTGATATGCAGCAGGCCGGCATCCCGTGTACCGGAGATATAGGCATCGAGACTGGAAAAGAACTTCTGCTCCTGCACCAGCCTGCGGGTCAAGCGACTGGAACGTCCATTGCTCAGAATATCCGACAGAATATCGAAGGCATAATAATCGGCATCCTCACGGCTGCACATGTGATAAGCCATGAACAAAGCATCCAGAGGAACATTCCGTTCCACCGTCTGCCGGCGTTCTGCCGTCTGTACAACTTCTTGCGGTAATTGCCTTACGGGCACATTCCTACGGGGAATGGGAGCAAACCATTTTTCTGTCAGCCTAACCGTTTCTTCCCACGAAATATTTCCGGTAACGGCCAGCACTGCATTATTAGGTGCATAAAAACGAAAAAAGAATTCCTTTACCTCGTCCAGCGTGGCATTGGCAATGTGAGAGAGGTCTTTCCCGATAGTAGGCCAGCGATAAGGATGCGTTTGATAAGCCAAAGGACGAAGCAGATGTCCCACATCACCATACGGCTGGTTCAAGCAACGTTGTTTAAATTCCTCCATCACTACCGCACGCTGCACTTCAAGACTTTGCTCACTGAATGCCAGTTCCAGCATGCGGTCGGACTCCAGCCAGAAGCCGATTTCCACATTCGATTTTGGAACCGTCAGGTAGTAATTGGTTATATCATTATTGGTCCATGCATTATTCTCTCCGCCTGCCAATTGCAAAGGAGCGTCATAATCAGGAATATGCACCGAACCTCCGAACATCAGATGCTCGAACAGATGGGCAAAGCCCGTATGCTCGGGATGTTCGTCACGGGCACCCACGTCATAAACAATATTCAAGGCAACCATCTGCGTGCTGGTGTCCTCATTGTGCACCAACCGCAGACCGTTGTCAAATATCTTTTTGTTTATTTTCATAAAATGGAATGACAGAATCTATCATCAATCTATCACTGTCACTTTTTTAATAACCACATCCTCTTCGGGACGGTCGTTACGGTCAGTCTTGACCTTCTGTATTTTATCAACAATATCTATACCTTCCAGCACTTCACCGAACACGGTATATGCACCGTCCAAATGTGGAGTACCGCCCACGGTAGTATAAGCCTTCACCTGCTCGGGGGTAAACTTGAACTCCGGTTCCTTGGCAACCTGAGCCTCTGCCTGCGCAATCAAGGAATCTTGCAAATCCATCAGACCGTCCTGGTCATTATTCTTGCGCATCTTGTAGATTTCCTTCATGTGTTTCTGCGCCAACGCGTTGAAAGCATTGTTCAAGCGCATCTGATTCATCTGCTGTTCCATCCCCAGCAAGGTAGAGTCATTATACACTTTTCCGGTCACAATGTAGAACTGGCAGCCGGATGATGCCTTGTCAGGGTTCACCTCATCACCCTGGCGTGCAGCCGACAAAGCACCTTTTTTGTGAAAATACTTCGGATAAACAAATTCGGCAGGAACGGTATAACCCACGTCGCCTGCCCCCAGCATCTTGCCTTTCGGAGCCTTCTTCGATTCCGGGTCACCTGCTTGTATCATAAAGTCCTTGATGACACGGTGGAACAGCGTACCTTCATACGTGCCGTCTTCCACCAGCTTGATAAAGTTATCACGATGTTTCGGGGTTTCATTATACAGTTTCACGGTGATGTCACCCGCACTTGTTTCAATCTTCAGCTTCGTTTCTTTTTCCATATCTTCCTCTTTCTTTTGTCCCGGCTTGCAAGCAGTCAGACCGCAAACCAGTATAGTTAATAATACAATAAGATTTCTTTTCATTTTGTTTTTTATTTAATTTAAGTTTGCAAATATACTAAAATCAGACAAAAGCACTTACCTTTGCCTACATAAAAGAGATAAAAGGCTAAAGCAATGACATCCATATTAATTGTAGAAGATGATATTACTTACGGCATGATGCTAAAAACATGGCTCGGCAAAAAAGGTTTCCAAGTAACCTCTGCCAGCAACATTGCCCGTGCTCAAAAACATATTGAGTCGGAAACCGTAGACTTGATATTGTCTGACCTGCGCCTGCCCGACAAGGATGGCATTGACTTATTGAAATGGCTGGGCGAACACGGCCTGCAAATACCGCTTATCATCATGACAGGATACGCTGACATACAGTCGGCCGTCCAAACCAGAAACTGGGAGCCTGCGATTACATTGCCAAGCCTGTGAACCCGGACGAATTACTGAAAAAAATAGGCGAAGCCTTGAATGCATCATCCTCCGCTTTGAAACAGATGATGCATTCGTCCCGAACAGATGATGCGTTTACCCCAAACAGACCATCCGTTTCACCCAAACAGACGATGCATTCCGACAAGATGAAAAATCAGCCTCTGAAGGGTGCAGAAGGCTCATTGTCCTCCTCCGACTTCCTTGAGGGAGAGAGCGACGCAGCCAAACAACTCTACAATTATGTGAAACTGGTTTCACCTACCAATATGTCTGTACTCATCAATGGTGCCAGCGGAACGGGCAAAGAATACGTAGCCCACCGCATCCACCAGCTCAGCAAGCGTGCCGACCGGCCGTTTGTAGCCATCGATTGCGGTTCTATTCCCAAAGAATTGGCCGCTTCGGAGTTCTTCGGGCACATAAAGGGTGCCTTTACCGGCGCACTGACCGACAAAACGGGCGCTTTCGTCGAAGCCAACGGCGGTACCATCTTCCTGGATGAGATAGGCAATCTGAGCTATGAAGTGCAAATACAGTTGCTGCGTGCTTTGCAAGAGCGCAAGATACGTCCGGTAGGTTCAAACAAAGAGATAAGCGTGGATGTACGTCTGGTATCCGCCACCAACGAAAATCTGGAGCAAGCCATTGAAAAAGGGGCGTTCCGTGAAGATTTATATCACCGTATCAATGAATTCACCCTACGCATGCCGCAACTCAAAGACCGCCGTGAAGACATCCTGCTCTTTGCCAATTTCTTTCTGGACCAGGCCAACCGCGAAATGGACAAGCAACTGACCGGCTTTGATGACAAGGCATCCCGCGCCCTATTGGAATATCCCTGGCCCGGCAATCTACGCCAAATGAAGAATATGGTACGCCGTGCAACCTTGCTGGCACAAGGCAAATTCATTACTATCAACGAACTGAATGAACTGAAAGAACCCGCACCGGCCATCATCGGTATCCCTCTCCGCAATGAGGAGGCAGAGAAGCATCAAATCATCGAAGCCTTGCGGCAGACGGGAAACAACAAGAGCCGCGCTGCACAACTGTTGGGCATTGACCGCAAAACGCTGTACAACAAGTTGAAGCTTTATAACATATCCGACTAAAGGGTGTGGAATTATTCCACACTCCCCTCCACACATTCCACATTTTTCCACACTATGCCACACTTTGCATAGAAACATATATCACTAGCTATCAGAATATTATCCAACACACATTCTTTCTGGCACACCATTTGAACTATATTAGACGTAAGCAACAAGCGCTACAACAAGCAAGCACTTAGACTTAACAATAAGATATACCAACCTAAAAGCAAATGAATTATGAAAAAATTAGTATTAGTAGCAGCCCTGTTTATGTTTGTTTGTGGTGGAACGTTCTTGGCTCAAGCTAAGGCTCCGGTAGAACAGCCGAGTAAGACAACAACCTTGTCTAACGACACTGTGGTAACGGATACTTTGCAGAAAGCCGAGAACGTCCAAGACACAGCAAAAGTGGCCCAATAACAGTAAGCACACTACAACAAAAAGCCGTTTCCTCCTTGTCTATTCTGGGAAACGGCTTTTTAAATTGATAGTTGACAGTTATCAGCTAAGAAATCACCAATGTCTTTCCGGATAAAGGTCATTCCACCATGCCGGACTATCCTGCAGCCAGCGGGCAAACCAAGCCATAATTGAATTGTGCCACAATTCACGTTTTGCATAATCAAGTACAAAATGGTTTTCACCGTCCACGGTAATAAATTCCACCGGCTTGCCCAATATCTTCAGCGCATTATACAACTGGATACTTTCACCGATAGGCACGTTTGTATCTACCGTGCCATGCAGCAACAACAGAGGGGTATTAATCTTGTCCGCATTGAACAATGCTCCATGCTTCGTAAACAAATCGGGATTATTCCAAGGATAGCTATCGGCTGCCGCAACAGAGTTATAGGAATATCCCCAATAACCCTCGCCCCAATAGCTCGTTACATTGCTGATGCCAGCATGCGAGGCAGCGGCAGCAAACATATCCGTCTTAGTCTGCAGATACATCGTCATGAATCCTCCATAAGAGGCACCCAGGCATCCGATACGTTTATCGTTGACAAACGGATGGGCTGCACAGAATTTCTTCGTACCGTCAATGATCTCATCGGCCGTACGCTCACCCCATGCATTGACATGGCGTGCAGAGAACTCCTGGCCGTACCCGATGGCACCACTGGGCTGGATAACATAAACCACATAGTCACGTGACGCAAACAACTGTGCACAGTACGGGGAAGTTATACCGCGGGTTGTAGGAGTCGTTCCTCCATAATAGTACACGATAAGCGGATACTTCTTGCTCGGGTCGAAAGACGGCGGAAGGCAAATCATTCCCTTTATCTCCGTACCGTCCGAAGCTGTAAAGTTCCACTCTTCCATCTGTCCCAGCTCAATCTTGTCGAGGACGGGCTTCATGGGGTTGGCAAGCAGGGTAGAAACTTTTTTCTTCGTGTCGTACGTATAGGCTACGCCCGTACTGGTGTTTCCTCCACCCACATAGGCAGCCCCAAACGGATTGTCATTGGCCAGCGTGAAGGAAGTAATCACATCTTCTTCAAGCGGAAGCATTTCAAAGCCGCCCGTCTTCGGAACATAACGGTAGATATGCCTGCAATCCCCATCAGTCGTATCGAAATAGATACATCCGTCCACACGGTTCCACTGCACGGGAGACACCGTAGGATTGAAATCGCGCGTGATAGCCTGCACTTTCTTTGTAGCCAAATCCATAATGAATGCTTGGGTATCAAAGTCATTGGCTATGGGATGTTCACCGCAATTCTTGCCAATGCCTCCGAAAGCAGACGGACTGCCCGTCACCAGAAGCTGCTTCCCGTCCGGAGAGTAAGAAGCACTTCCCAGATAAGCATCCCAGGCGACCAGCGTATCTGCCTGCAAGGTGGTCAAATCAATCTCGAAAAGAGAAGAGAGGGAGAAAGGGCATCGAGTGATGTCCGGCTTGGAAGTGCTGCACAACAGTTTCTTGCCATCCGGGGAAATATCATTCAGATAGACGTTGTGACTACCGTAGGTCAGGCGCTCGGAAAGTCCCGTCGCCACATCGTATTTCATGAGATAATAGCGGTCACGAGAATTGGGGATACGGTCGTCCGGATGCAAGAGACGTTTCAACGGGCCACTCACCTTTTCGCCCTCGTCCGTGAGCATATAGATAAGATAGTCTTCTGTAGGAGACCAGCTGAAATATCCTTCGGGAACATTCTTCAGCAGCACTTCCTCACGCATCGTGGCGGGATCGAACACAACCAGGTCATTCTGCTCCTCGCCCATAACCGTATAATAGAGCTTGTTGCTGTTGGGCATCCAGTTCATCTTTTCATTGGCATTGGGCAATATCACCCGGCCGGTCTTTACCTCGGTCAGCTCACAACGGGTCCTGGAGCGCTTCACGTCGTAATTGTCCGAATAGCGGGTCAGCAGATACTTGCCGTTGGGCGAAAGAGAAACCCTGCTCGCTCGGGAGCCGAAATTGGTGTTGAACAAAGAGAAACGTCTCTTCATGTCCGGTGCCATCCGGCAGGCTACATCGGCAAAGTCCTTTTCCTTTTCAAATTCGCATTTCAGCATCGGCTGCATCTTGTCGTCCGCGCTTGAAAGCAACTTGATGACAATCTCATAATCCGCTTCGGGGTCCATACGCAAACTGACAGCCGTAGGACGGACCTGCGACAAGCTGTCCTCCGCTGTCTCCTTGACTTGCTTGGATTCACCGTTTACAAACACCTCAAAACGGGCAGGAGAATATACATTCAGCTTGCCCTTCATGAAACGCTCCGCACGCAGATTGGTAGCAAACAGATAGAACAGATTGTCCTTGTCCGCCTTTGCCACAGTTACATATCCAGCCGTATCAGCAACCATACGTTCGTACCGACCTCCGTCGAAGTCGAGACTGACCTTCGTCTTCAGAAGATTGCCGGTAGTAAACTTGTCTCCCTTGAAGTTGATACTATCGCCCTGGAGGGGAGTGCGCACCGTAACGGCAGGACGCACATTATACTCAGCAACTCTTTCCTGAGCTTGGGCAGCCAATCCCGCAAGGAGCAGCAAACCCGACAAAACTGTGATTTTCTTCATTACTGTAAGATTAAATCGTTTCAAAACCATTCCATAAATTTCCAGGAGGGACGGGAGCCTCCACTTCTATCGGTTCTTTGGACACCGGATGCACAAAACGGATATACCGCGCATGCAGACAGATGCTGCCGTCGGGATTGGAGCGGGGCGAACCATACTTCAAATCTCCCTTGATGGGACAGCCCATCTTTGCCAACTGACAACGTATCTGGTGATGGCGTCCGGTTTTCAAATCTATTTCCAACAGATAATAGTTCTGCGACCGCCCGATGAGCCGGTAATGCAAAATCGCTTTCTTGCTGCCCGGCACCTCCTTGTCGTATGCATAACTCTTGTTCTGTTTCTCATTTCGCACCAGATAGTTCACCAATTCCCCCTCTTCCTCGCGGGGTAAGTTCTTCACTACTGCCCAGTAAGTCTTCTTCACCTCGCTATTCTTGAACATCTCGTTCAGACGCGACAGTGCCTTACTGGTCTTGGCAAAAACAACAAGACCGCTCACGGGGCGGTCCAGCCGGTGGGCGACACCGATAAAGACATTTCCAGGCTTGCTGTACTTCTCTTTCAGGTACTGCTTTACAGTTTCCGAAAGCGGTGTATCACCCGTTTTGTCTCCCTGAACTATCTCGGAAGCGGTCTTGTTGACTATAATGATATGATTGTCTTCGTATACGACAGTCATCGGTTGTTAATGTTTAATGATTAGTGATTAATGATTAATGACTAACACCCAACTTCTCATTAAACATTAATCACTAATCATTAATCATTAAATTACATATTCATCCCACCATCTACCTGAATAACCTGACCGGATACATAAGAAGACATATCAGAAGCCAGGAAAGTAGCGATATTTGCCACGTCTTCGGGTGTGCCGCCACGACGCAAAGGAATCTTCTTGCACCATTCAGCCTTCACCTCTTCAGACAAGGCGTCGGTCATGGCTGTCATGATGAAGCCCGGAGCAATGGCATTGGCACGGATTCCACGAGAACCCAGCTCCTGAGCGATAGACTTGGCCAAAGCAATCATACCGGCTTTGGAAGCAGAATAGTTGGCCTGGCCGGCATTGCCGTGAACACCTACCACAGATGCCATATTGATAATGCTACCCGCCTTCTGGCGCATCATGATGGGTGTGCAGGCATGGATAAAGTTAAATGCCGATTTCAGGTTGACATTGATAACCATATCCCATTGCTGTTCGCTCATACGCATCATCAGACCGTCACGTGTGATACCGGCATTGTTTACCAGAATATCAATACGTCCAAAGTCCTTATGGATTTCTGCCACTACATTGGCAGTGTCTTCAAAGTTTGCTGCATTGGAGGCATAAGCTTTTGCCTTTACTCCCAAAGCTTCCAATTCTTTTGCCGTAGCCTCGGCATTTTCATCAATCACCAAGTCAGTGAATGCAATATTTGCTCCTTCTTGAGCGAACTTCAAAGCGATAGCCTTGCCGATGCCGCGTGCAGCACCTGTCACAATGGCTGTTTTTCCATCTAATAATCCCATATTATTTTAAAATTATTTATAAAATGTATTCTTACTTCTTTCCCAATGCACCAAGTACCAGACGGGTCACGTAAGTATCGCGTACCGCATCGTCCAGATTGGCCCCTATATGGCCGCGGATATAAGGTGTTTCAATACCTTTGACACTGTAATGCACAATCTCGGCAGTCATATCCAAGTCATCTATCTGGAAAACACCCTTCTCCATACCTTCACGCAGAACCTCCTTGAAAAGCTGGGTCTCTGTAGCATCGAAACGTTTGCGCACTTTCTCCACTCTCCAAATATCCCGAAAGAAATTGGCACGAAGAGTACCATTCCGAAAGACAACCTCTTTTACCGCATCCAGATGAGTGTAAATCATTTCCATCATTTCTCGTCCGGCTGAATATCTTTCTCTACCACGTGCTTCATCATATCCGAAAGAATATCCAGCTCCGACTCGACAACAGCCAAGTAGATATCTTCCTTGCTCTTAAAATAGGTATAGAGCGTTCTCCTACCTTTCTTCGAAGCGAGGGCAATATCATTCATCGTGGTATTCTCAACGCCCATCTTTGCAAACAGCTGACGGGCAACGTCCACTAATTTAGCTTTTGTCTTCGATACGGTCATAGATTAATTGCACATTGCTTTATTATTTGAGCAAAAGTAAGACATTTCCGCATATCTTACAAGAAAACATTCATTTTATTAATGAACAGCCCTAAAAAGGAAGAAAAAAAGTAGGCTTATTATCGTTCTATTTATCAACATATTACTCATTAAAATCCACTTAACCTCAAAAATATCATGCATTTTATTTGCATATTAAATAAAAAGCCGTACCTTTGCACCCACAAAACGATAACATCGCGGAGTGGAGCAGTTGGTAGCTCGTTGGGCTCATAACCCAAAGGTCAT